>OATB01000010.1_pt1 | contig 274232 bp, 216 predicted proteins | sample 1494941 | NCBI WGS metagenome assembly OATB01 (sample SAMEA2579931, study PRJEB22360) | human gut metagenome | reverse complement strand
GTTCGACATTTCCAAGACAACCGACAGGTCTTTCCTGTTTCCGATACAAAAGTACAGGTATTATTCCACAGTAGCTTTGCTGTAAGGCTCAAATATGCGAAACAGATAAAATATTTTTTGTACTCTTGACCTTGCATGGCAGCAGTCGCCTTACTGTTATTATAGAAATAATATGCTCTTTTTCTTTATCTGTCATATACAGACAGATAAAGAGTTATTTGAAAGCATGAGGAATATGGTGGTTCTAAACAGTTTGCCTTTTTCTTATCCGTTGCCCGTTCTCATGTGAGTTTCATATAGGTTACTGATAGTCATATAAAATACTTCAGACGCAGACGCGGCAGACGCAGGTCCTTTTTTCTCACACACGTGCGTGTACCTATTATAGAGAAGAAAAATAAACGAGGCAGAGTGAGGAGAAGAGAAGCGCCGGAAAGAGAAAAGACGAAGGAAAAAAGATAAAAAGACCGGCGGCAAAACCGGAAGGGGATGATAAGACTTGGAAAAAAGGAAATTAAAAAAGTTTCTGAATAACATGGCTTGCATAAGTCTTGAAATTCGCATTAAATGGTAGTATGGCATACATCGTTTCAGGGGGAGGAGCCTTTGATGAGAGATGCCGGATTTATATCGCATTATAATGTACACGCACGTGTGTGAGAAAAAAGGACCTGCGTCTGCCGCGTCTGCGTCTGCGTTGGAAGTAGCTTCCGTCTTCTTGGGCATCTGCCGTTTTGTGTCTGTATTGTTCATGTTATGGGAACAGACGGGAGAGCTGAAAGATTTAAATCTTGCGGCGGTAAGATTATAGATCTTATACCTGAAAGATTATAAATCTTTCCCGGTAGCAACAGGTATGCCGTAAGTTCTTTTTTTAATAAATTATGGGAAACAAAAGATAAAAGCTGCGTTCTTTCAACCATTATGCCGATAAAATTGTTTAAATTTGCAGGAATACTTGTACAGACACTCAATGAAGAAAAAACAGCTTCGTTGGACATTGTGGACGATAGCATCTCCGTTCATTCTGTTCATCATTTTATGTATATTGATTTATTTGCCACCCATTCAGAACTTTCTGGTGGACAAAGCTGCTGTATATGCCTCGGAAGCTACCGGTATGAATATCTCCGTGGGACGTATCTCTTTGTCTTTTCCGTTGAATTTGGTGGTGACCGATGTAGATGCCGCTTCCCCGCATAAGGATACGTTGCTCAGTGTGCGCCGCCTGCAAGTGAATGTGCAGTTGCTGCCACTGCTGAAAAAGCAGGTGGAAGTGGATGGCATATCCCTGCAAGGAGCCACAGTGAATTCTAATGACTTGATACATGGCATGAGGTTGAACGGTACTTTGGGGGAATTGTTCATCTCCAGTCATGGAGTGGCGCTGGACCCCGAAACTGCCATCGTTAACAAAGTCTTGTTGAAAGATACGGATTTATCTCTCTGCCTGAATGACACCGCTGCGGCCGATACGGCTGCAAGCGACACCACCTATTGGAAAATAATATTGCAGGATATTGATTTGCAGAATGTATCCTTTGCACTGGATATGCCTTTGGACAGCTTGTCATTGGCGGCTTCGCTGGATAATGCCACACTGCGCGACGGGCTGATAGACTTGCATAAATCGGCCTATTCGCTGCAAACTTTCCGGATAAAGAACGGGCGCGTGCGTTATGACAGCGGGAGGCCGAGTGCCACCGCATCTGCCGACAGCTTGTCCGCCGGACTGGATCCGTCCCATATTGCCTTGACGGATATTGGTGTGAAGCTGGACTCCCTGTACTACGAAGGCAGGAATATGAAAGCCGTCATCAGTCAGTTTGTGCTGAAAGAGCGTTCGGGGGTGGAGATCGTTTCTACCGAAGGGCGGCTGGTATCCAATGACAAGGTGCTGCGTGTGCCTTCATTGAAACTGGAAACCCGGGATTCTTATCTGGAACTGAATGCTGCGATGGATTGGGATGCCTTGGATTTCAAGAAGGAAGGCTTGGTGTCCGCACGCCTGATGGCTGATATCGGAAAACCGGATGTGGTGAGATTCATGGGAAGCATGGATGAAAAGTTTATCCGGAAATATCCTTCCGAACCCCTGCGCATCCGTACAGGGATTGACGGGGATTTGAACAAACTGAAACTGACCACTCTTACCGCAGAACTTCCCGGTGCATTGGAACTGTTCGCCAAAGGTGAGCTGACTAGCCTGACGGACAGCTTGCTGCGTGGAGGAGATATCACGCTGCAAGCTGAAACCAAAGATTTGAAGTTTATCTCCACGTTGGCCGAAGGAATAGAAATTCCATACGGAACGCGCTTGGAGGGTAAATTTACGATGGCGGGCCCTAAAATGGGCACGGACCTGTTGCTGATGCAGCCTGAAGCGCACGCGGTGGCTGTGGCCGACACTATTCCTATAACAGTTTATAATGACAGCATCTCCGTGGCGGATGATTTCAAGATGGAACGGGCGGCCCGTCTGTTTGCCAAATACGACTTGTCGCGTGACAGGTATGAGGCAGACTTGGCTGTCAATCATTTTGACTTGCACCAGTTTATGCCAGCCGATTCTTTGTACACCCTGTCCACCCGTCTGAAAGTGGAGGGGGAAGGTTTTGACTTTTTCTCCCCCCGTACTTATTTCAATGCAAAGGGCGGTATAGACCGTTTTCATTATGGCAGTTATCATTTGACAGGAATCTCACTGGCTGCCGGACTGGAGAAATCGAAGGTACATGCTTCACTGGCAGTGAAAAACTGGACCATGGATATCAAGGCGCATCTGGATGGTATCTTAAAACCTCATGATGTTTCGGGCAACTTGAAAATGGATGTGGCTCATTTGGATTGGCAGGCGCTTCATCTGATGGATACCCGTTTTCAGACCTCCCAGCACTTGGGTGTCCGTTTCAGCAGTGATCTCAGAAAAAGGTATGCCGTAGAAGCCGAGATGACAAATGCCACGATTGTCACTGCCAAACGTACTTCCCATTCCAAGGACCTGTTTGTCGGATTCAGCACTTCCAGAGATTCTACTTCTGCTTATTTACGTGCAGGTGACCTTGATCTGAGCCTGGAAGGAGCAGGGCACATTGAATCTATTTCCGGCAGGGCGGAGATGCTGATGAAGAAATTGACGGAACAATGGAATAGTAAACATATTGAGCAGGAAGAACTTCGGGAATTCCTTCCGGGGCTTTGCCTGAGGATATCTTCAGGTCCCGATAATCCGATAGCCAATTACCTTTCTATGATGGGGTTGTCATACGGCCGTTTGTTTATGGATATGGATTCATCTCCGACAGAGGGATTGAACGGAGAGGCTTATTTATATGGATTGCGTACGGACAGTCTGGTGTTGGATACGATCTATCTGGACGTGCAACAAGACATGAATGGAATAAACCTGCTGAGTGGAGTGGTAAATGGGCCTAAACCGGGGCAGGAAGCGTTTGACGTGACTTTGGAAGGAAATATAGGAAATAATAATGCCCAGCTGTTGGTGCAGTATCTTAATGCCCGTAAGGAACAGGGGGTATATATGGGCGTGACGGCTGACTTGCGCCGTCACGGCATACGCATGAAGGTCTTTCCGGAACACCCCACGCTGGTATACCGTCCTTTTACCGTAAACAGGGATAATTATATTTATCTGGCGGATAACGGGCGGATTCATGCTAATCTGAATTTGCATGACGACCAAGGTTCCGGACTCAGTTTTTATACGAATCGTGAGGATACTATTGCTAAACAGGACATGACTTTTGAACTTTCACGCATTAATTTGAAAGAATTCCGGCGTATTCTCCCTTACATGCCTGATATAGAAGGGTGGATAGGGGCGGAAGCACACTATATAGACTCTGGTCCGTATATGATGGTGAGCAGTGATTTGCGCGTGGACGAATTCAAGTACGAAGGTAGTGCGCTGGGAAATTGGGAATTCAGCGGGGTGTATCTGCCGGGTGAGGAGAAAGATCATCATCTGGACGCTTACATACGCCGTGATGGCAAGGAAATAGCTCATTTGGGAGGTATCTATCTACCTGCTGCGGAAGGGACAGGAAGTCTGAGTGCGGATATGGCTTTTGAGCATTTCCCGCTGAATGTTGTCAATCCGTTTGTTCCCGACCGTATGGTGGAACTGAACGGGGATATTGACGGAACTTTATCCATGAAAGGTGACCCGGCCAAACCCCTGCTGAATGGGGAACTGGCATTGGATTCCGTGACCTTCTTCATGCCGGAAATGTCTGCCATGTTCCGTTTTGATAATGAACCGGTGCAGGTGGTGAACAGTAAGATGATGTTCAAGGATTTTGATATATTCACCAAAGGGAAGACCCCTTTTACGATTAATGGAGAGGTGGACTTCTCGGATTTGGAACGGATGGCGGTGAACCTTAAAATGCATGCCGAGAATTATGAGTTGCTGAATGCTCCCCGTACCAAGCGGGCTATGGTTTACGGCAAGATGTATGTGGACTTTAACGCAACGCTGCGCGGTCCTGTGGAGGAACTGGTGATGCGGGGGAACATGAACATATTGGGGAAGACCAATGTGACCTATGTCCTGAAAGACTCTCCCTTGACGGTGAACGACCGTTTGGGGGATATGGTGACTTTTGTCAATTTTAACGACACAACCTCGGTGGAAGAGTCCTCTGTCCAGCAAATCTCTTTGGGAGGGATGGATGTGGCCATGACCATGCATATAGACCAGGCGGTGCAGGCACGTGTGGATCTGGTGCCGGACGGCTCCAACTATATGTTGCTGGAAGGGGGCGGAGACTTGTCATTCCAGTACACTCCTCAGGGGGATATGTTGCTGACCGGGCGTTATTCTTTGATGAGCGGGGAGATGAAATACCAGATTCCGATTATTCCGCTGAAGACTTTTAATATTCAAAATGGCAGTTATGTGGAGTGGACGGGAAATATCATGAATCCGCAACTGAACATTACCGCGACTGAAAGGGTCCGTGCTTCGGTGGGCGAGGATGGAAAGACTTCGCGTATCGTCGGGTTTGATGTAGGGATCGCTTTGAGCCAGAGTCTGGAGAATCTGGGGCTGGCGTTTACCCTTTCGGCTCCCGAGGATGCGTCTGTGCAAGACCAGCTGAATGCCATGTCGGTGGAGGAACGGGGAAAACTGGCTGTCACCATGCTGGTGACCGGAATGTATATGGCTGAAGGAAACTCTACGGGAGGATTTAATGTGAATAATGCCTTGAACTCATTCTTGCAGAGCGAAATCTCGAATATTGCCGGAAAAGCACTTGATATCAATGTGGGCATGGAAACGGTGGATGATGCCGATAGCGGCGGGAAACGCACGGATTATAACTTCCAGTTCGCCAAACGTTTCTGGAATAACCGCTTCCGTATAGTGGTAGGCGGTAAAGTGTCTACCGGAAGTACGGTACAGCAGGATGAAACCTTTATTGATAATGTATCCATAGAATACCGCCTGGACAACAGCGGTACCCGGTATGTCAAGCTCTTCCACGACAAGAATTATGAGAGTGTGCTGGAAGGTGAGATCATAGAGACCGGTGTGGGTATTGTGCTTCGCAAGAAGATGAGCCACCTGGGCGAACTGTTTATTTTCAAGTCTAAGAAGAAAAAATGATCGTTGGAGATATGGAGAGAAAACATAACATAAACCTGCTTCTATTATCGGTATTGTTGCTGGTGACAGCTGCCTGCTCTACTACTAGGAACTTGCCGGAAGACGAAACGCTATATGTCGGTGTGAAAAATATGGAGATTCTGAATGAGGACAAGACCCCTGCCGGTGTCCAGACTTTGGAAGAGGTGGAGGCTGCTTTGTCTTATCCTCCCAATAATGCCATTCTGGGAAGCAACTCCTTGCGTTTTCCCATTCCTTTCGGTTTGTGGATATACAATGATTTTGTGAAATACCAGGATAAAAAGGGGGTGGGGCATTGGATCTTCAACAAGCTGGGGGCTGCTCCGGTGTATTTGTCTACAGTGAACCCGGAAACCCGTGTGAAGGTGGCGACCAATCTGTTGCACGATTATGGCTTTTTCAATGGTGCTGTGACTTATTCTGTAGACTCGTTGAAGAATCCTCGGAAAGCCAAGTTAAGTTATAAGATTGATATGGCGAACCCTTATTATCTGGACTCTGTCATGTATCTGAAATATCCTCCTCGCGCCGATAGTCTGATCAGGGCTGCTTATGACCAGAGGGTATTGCATAAAGGAGATAATTTCAGTGTATTGAAACTGGAGGAGGAACGCCAGCGGCTGAGTACCCTTTTCCGTAACAATGGTTATTATTATTTCCGTCCTGAATTCATTACTTTCCGTGCGGATACCTTGCGCAAACCGGGAATGGTCAGTTTGCAGGTTGTCCCGAAAGCCGGAGTGCCTGCCGATGCGAAAAAACCTTATTATATAGGGAATACCTCTGTTTATCTCACCGGATATAAAGGGGAGGAACCTACTGATTCCATCGTCTTTCCGGGAATGACTTTACACTATAGCGGTAAGAAACCCGGTATCCGCCCCGGAGTATTGGCTAAGCGCTTCTTTTACCAGAAAGGGCAGCTTTATTCTCAGGCCCGCCAGAATTTTACGCAGGAAGCCTTGGCGCGTCTGGGCATTTTCAAATTTGCCGAGTTCCGCTATGCCCCGCAAGATACATTGCCGGGGTGTGATACGCTGAATGTGCGGATGAATGCTACATTCGATTTGCCGTATGACGGAGAACTGGAATTCAATGTGACTACCAAAAGTACGGATCAGACTGGTCCCGGAGCGATTTTCAGCCTCTCGCGGAAGAATTTCATGCGTACAGCCGCCACGCTTTCTTTCCAGTTGAAAGGGTCATACGAATGGCAGACCAATTCTACGGCGGATGGGAACAGTTCTAAATTGAATTCATACGAGCTGGGAACTTCTTTCTCATTGGAGTATCCTCGCCTGGTGTTGCCGTGGATGAGTAAAAAAATGATGCGCTCACGATTTCCGCAGCATACCTCGTTCAAGTTGTATGCCAGTCAGTTGAACCGTGCCCGTTTCTTTAAAATGCTTTCTTTCGGTGGAACGGTGTCATACGATTTCCAGCCTTCGCGGGTATGGAAACATACGGTGACTCCTTTCAGGCTGGCATTTAATACGTTGCAGCATACTACTACACGTTTTGATACGATAGTGGACAAGAACCGGAGTTTGAAAATCAGTTTGGGAAATCAGTTTATCCCGGCTATGAGTTATACGTTTACGTATGATAACGCCCCGTTGAAGAAACGCAATAATTTATGGTGGGAGACGTCCTTTACTTCGGCTGGTAATCTGACTTCGTTGGTGTATGCTGCTTTTGGGAAAGGATTCAAGGAAACAGATAAGAAGTTATTGAACAGTCCTTATGCGCAATTCCTGAAAATGACATCCGAAGTGCGTTGTTTGTTTAAAGTCGGAGAGAAACAGCATATAGCCACTCGTTTGATGGGGGGGATTTTGTATGCATACGGGAACCAGACTGTAGCGCCCTACAGCGAGCAGTTCTATATTGGGGGAGCTAACAGTATCCGTGCGTTTACAGTGCGCTCTATCGGCCCCGGTTCTTATCGTCCCGAAGATAAACAGTATGGTTATCTGGATGAGACCGGAGATGTGAAGCTGGAAGCGAATGTGGAATACCGTTTCCCTATCCTGGGTGATTTGTACGGGGCAGCTTTTCTGGACGCGGGAAATGTGTGGCTGCTGCGTGAGCAAAAGAATGAGGAAGGTGAGAATATACGCCCCGGCGGTTTGCTTACTCTTCGTAATTTTGCTAAAAGTGTAGCTTTGGGTACTGGGGTGGGGTTGCGTTATGACCTTACTTTCCTGGTGATCCGCCTGGATCTGGGTATTGCTCTTCATGATCCGTATGACACCGGCAAGAAAGGATATTATAATATTCCTAAGTTTAAGGATGGACTGGGATTGCACTTTGCTATCGGCTATCCTTTCTAGAAATAGGGCTTGATTTGCGTCAAAAGGAGGGAAATGATTGATTTATGCTCGAATTTGAATGGAATGTAGCTTTTTTCCTCCGTATTATTTTGTAGCTTTGTACCATCAAATATTCAATTTTAAATAAATAAACTATGAAACCAACTTTATTTTTATTGGCGGCTGGTATGGGCAGCCGTTACGGAGGATTGAAGCAATTGGATGGTCTGGGTCCTAACGGCGAAACTATTATGGATTATTCTATTTATGACGCTATCAACGCCGGTTTTGGAAAACTGGTCTTTGTTATCCGTAAAGATTTTGAACAAGATTTTCGTGAAAAGATTATTTCTAAATATGAAGGTCATATTCCTTGCGAACTGGTATTCCAGGCTTTAGACAATCTGCCGGAGGGTTTTACTTGTCCTGCGGAGCGTACAAAACCTTGGGGAACTAACCATGCTGTCATGATGGGAGCTGATGTGATACAGGAACCGTTTGCAGTGATCAATTGCGATGACTTCTATGGCCGTGACTCATTCCAGGTAATGGGCAAGTTCCTTTCTGCATTGCCCGAAGGTGCTAAAAACACTTACGCTATGGTGGGCTTCCGCGTAGGAAATACATTGAGCGAGAGTGGAACGGTATCCCGCGGCATCTGCGGAACCAATGCGGATCATTTGTTGACTTCCGTGGTAGAACGTACCAAGATTCAGCGCATAGACGGAGAAGTGAAGTATATTGACGACAATGGCGAATGGACAGCTACCCCTGACACAACTCCGGTGAGCATGAACTTCTGGGGCTTTACTCCTGATTACTTTGCTTACAGCAAGGAATTCTTTAAAGCATTCTTGAGTGATCCTAAAAATATGGAAAACTTGAAGAGTGAATTCTTTATTCCGCTGATGGTGGACAAGCTGATTAATGACGGTACTGCTACCGTTGAGGTATTGGATACTACCAGCAAATGGTTTGGAGTAACTTATCCTGAAGACCGTCAGAGTGTGGTTGATAAGATCCAGGCATTGGTGGATGCCGGTGAATATCCTGCGAAATTATTTTAAGATGAGAGGTAGTGTGGTCACACTTATATAATTTACTTTCGGGGGCTGTCCGTTTTTTTTCGGACAGCCCCCGTTGGATTACTATTTCTTATCTTCTGTTTTTATTATTGCATCTTGTATTCGCTGGGAGATAACCCGGTATGGTGCTTGAAGTATTTGCCAAAAAAGGAAGGGTTCGGGAAATTCATAAAATAGGCTACTTCTTGAATAGACATGACGGAATATTTCAACAGCGCTTTGGCTTCCAGTATCACATATTCGTCAATCCATTCTCCGGCGGTTTTTCCGCTTACTTTCTTTACTACGGTGGAGAAATGTTTGGGACTCAGGAATAATTGCTCCGCGTAAAAGTCTACGCGTCTTTCTTTGCGGTGATGTTCAGTCAGCAGATTAATGAATTGATTAAATAATACTTCTTCTCTTTTCAGTGATTTCGGATTTTCAGAAAGGAATTCCGGCTGTCTTCTATGAAGAATAGAACCTATCTTGTATAAATAGGCTCCCATCAGCCTACGTACGATTTCTGTTTTGAAGTTATCGTTCCGGCTTACTGTTTCTTCTATGAGTTGATAGAAGGATTTCAGTTCCTGCACTTCTTTTTCTGTCAAATGGAATTTGGGATTCTCTTTCAATGAGATGAAAAATGGCATGAAACTGTTCAGGTTGATATACATCTCTTTTAAGAAATCAGATGATATTAAAAACATTTGTGACAAATGAATGCCCGGTGATAACATGGACTGTAGAATATCGCCGGGAGCGCAAATAATCAGATCGTTTTTCTCAATGTCGTATTCCCGTAAATTGATATTGACTTTGGCAGAGCCTTTTTCACGGATAGAGATAATGATTCCATCCAGCCGTAATGGGTATTTAAAGATGGGGTTCATATTCTCGGGGATGTAATGTTCGCTTCTATCCATTACAAAATCATTGTTAATCCCTTTTAAACAGGGATTCATCTGTCGGATACGGGCTATGGATATATTTCCTATTTCATGTTCCATATTTCTTAATTTTGTCCCAAATGTATAAATCAAAAGTCAATAATCCATTCTTTTTTTCTCATAATATTATTTTTTAAATGAAATTGACGGATGTGAATACAGAAGAGCTTGATGGCAGAAAATCTTAATTCTATTTAAAAGGGTGAGGTTGGCAAACTGTTTGTACATAATAACATGTATATTTAACAACAAAATTATAAAGAACAAAACTATGTCAATGTATTGGATCTTATTTATTGGAATCGCGGTAATCAGCTATATTGTACAGAATAGTCTGCAAAGCAAGTTTAAGAAATACTCGAAGATGCCTTTGGCTAGTGGTATGACAGGAAAGGATGTAGCTGAAAAAATGTTACATGATAATGGTATTTATGATGTGCGTGTAACCAGTACTCCGGGTATGCTGACCGATCATTATAATCCGGCAAACAAAACGGTGAACCTTAGTGAAGGGGTATATGGAAGTAACAGTGTAGCTGCTGCGGCAGTTGCTGCCCATGAATGCGGACACGCCGTGCAACATGCGCGTGCATACGCTCCGCTAAAGATGCGCTCGGCTTTGGTACCTGTGGTGCAGTTCTCATCTTCTATTATGACTTGGGTGTTACTGGCAGGTATTTTGATGGTGAATACTTTCCCGCAGTTATTATTGGCAGGAATTTGTCTTTTTGCCATGACTACTCTTTTCAGCTTTATTACGTTGCCTGTTGAGATCAATGCCAGCCAGCGTGCGTTGGTATGGTTGAGCAAGGCCGGAATTACCAATTCATATAACCATCATGCGGCAGAGGATGCGTTGCGTTCGGCTGCTTATACCTATGTGGTTGCGGCACTTAGTTCGTTGGCTACACTGATTTACTATATAATGATTTATATGGGACGTCGCGACTAAGACCTTATAAGGGAAATATATTTTTATTATAGAGGGCTGCCTGTGGGCAGCCCTTTCTGGTTATATTTTGATTTGTTTCGAAATAATTTTTGTTTTAATCTCTTTTTCTTTTCGTTTTAATTTGTATTTTTGTCCCGTCAGCAAAATGAGATAATACCTATGAAAAAACAATTACTGATCTTTTTAACAATTTGTTGTTTCCCGTTTATGCTAAATGCACAAATGCCGGAACGTACTCCCGAGAATATTGGAAAATACAAAGAATTGTGCCGTGCTCATATTTATAAAGATATGAAAGGCATGTATCGTGAAGCCGGAGGAGCTTTAGTCTTTCCGTTCCTTGCTCCGGGAAGTAATCAATACTTGGATATGCTATGGGATTGGGATTCTTGGTTGAGCAACATCGCTCTGCGTCAAATCTTATTAGAGAACGGTACGGAAAAGGATAAGCAGGAGGCCCTGAAGTATGAACAGGGATGCATCCTTAATTCCTTGCACTATGGAGGTATGGACGGTTGGATTCCTATCTGGATAGAACGGAATGCCCCTAGCCGCGAAGAAATGTTGAAAACACGGAACCCTTGGAAAAGCAATATGCACAAACCTACATTGGCACAACATGCCGCCTTTATTGTCCGCAATATGAACGGGGATGCGGAGTGGTTGCGCGATGATTTTTATACGTTGCAGGCATTTGTCTGTAAATATTTGAATTTTCATCGTCACAAGGCGACCGGATTATTCTATTGGGAAACTGATGAGGCTATCGGAGTTGATAATGATCCCAGTACTTTTTATCGTCCTCAAGGCAGTTCGGGATCCATCTTCTTGAACGCGTTGATGTATCGCGAATTACAGGCTATGGCATACTTGGCCGGCTGTCTGAATTTGGATGATATAGCAGTTTCCTTTGAGAAAGAAGCGGCGGTATTGAAAGGAAAGGTACAAGAACATTGTTGGGACCCGCGTGACCGTTTTTATTATAGTGTGGATTTGAATCTGCTTCCGGTGGAGAAACCGGATATAAAGGGGCTGTACCCGGGACAATTGTTTCTGCACGTAGGGCAGCCGCGTGATTATGATTGTTTGATTCAGCGTCTTAGTGTGTGGAGCGGATTTATGGCGATGTGGGCTGAAATAGCCACTCCGGAGCAAGCAAAGGAAATAGTGCGGATTCATTTTCATGATACTTGTTCCTTTAACGCTCCGGCGGGAATCCGTACTTTGTCTCCTTTGGAAAAAATGTATAATGTACGTGCCAGTGGGAATCCGTCTTCCTGGCAAGGTCCGGTTTGGATTAATGTGAATTATCTGGTCTTTCGTGGATTGGTGAAATATGGATTTACGGAAGAGGCCCGGGAATTGGCGGAAAAGACCATTTTGCTTTTGGGACGTGACTATGAACGTTTCGGGGCATTACATGAATATTATCTGCCTGATAATGGCGAGCCGGTATTGAATAAAGGTTTTCAGAACTGGAATTTACTGGTGTTGAATATGGCTGCATGGTTGGATGGGAAACCGTTCGTTACTGAATTCTAGGTATGAAGCTGCCTCTTGACATAGAGCGGGAATTAATTCGGAAACTTATAAATGGAGACAAGATTGCTTTCAGCCATCTTTTCTCTTTTTATAAGTCCCAGGTCCTTTATTATTGTGTCCATTTTGTCAAGGATAAAGAGATAGCTGAGGATATAACACAAGATATTTTTTTGACCGTTTGGGAAAAGAAAGAAGATATTCGGATTGAGCAGTCTTTTTCCGCTTTTCTTTATACTATAGCAAGAAATCGTATTTACGATATATTTCGTTCTCTGTCTGCCCGATCTGTGCTATACGAAAAACTGATGGAACAGGCCGTTGATTATGTAGATGATGTAGAGAAGAGTCTGGAAGAAAAGAATATTCAGGAATTGATTGCACAGGCTTTGGAACAGTTGAGTCCGCGCCAACGGGAGATTTTCGAATTGAGCCGGAATAGAGGACTGTCTCATAAAGAAATAGCTGAACAACTTGGTTTGTCTGTTTATACCGTGCAAGATCATATAAAAAATGCATTAGAAAAAATTCGTGCTTATCTGATCCCTTTCATAAGTTCCTGTCCAATACTTGTAAGCCTAATCATATTAAAATACGTTAAACCATAAGATTCCTATCCCCACCTTTTGCTTTTGATTCGTATCCTTTATAGAGAAACGAAAGAAATGCATAATGAAAGAAAAACAAAAGATACATTATTCGGTTTGGAAAAGATTTGTTGACGGTATTTATACCTGTAAGGATATTGAGGAACTGTTGGCAGACAAAAAGACAGACCGGTCAAAAGACTTTGATGAAGCTTCTGCTTGTTTATGGAAAACTGGTGAGGAAGAGTCTTCATCCTCATGGGAGGAATGGATTTCCAATGAGCGTCAGGCACTTCAAATTATCAGCAATTACGAGGACAGGCGTCGGAGTCACTCTATCTATTTAGTAAAAAAATGGGGGAGCATTGCTGCGGCTGTATTGCTTTGCATCGTTTTGAGCGTAGTTTATTTTGCTAATCCGGCAGACATGAAGGTTGCTCAATATGAAATATACGTACCTTATGGTAAAAGACAAAAAGTGGTGCTCCCTGACGGGACAAAAGTGATCTTGAATGCAGGCTCTTATATGAAATATCCGAGGCAGTTTGGAAAAGAAGACCGTTACGTTCATTTCAAGGGAGAGGCTTATTTTGATGTAGCTAAAAATAAAGACTGTCCTTTCATTATTCAAAGTCAGGATTATAAAATACGTGTTTTGGGTACTACTTTTAATCTGAATAATTATGAAGATAGTGAGGAACTGCAACTGACTCTATGCACAGGAAAGGTGCTGATGAATTTCGGCGAAGAACAATTGAAACTGACTCCCGGAGAGCAATTGGTATTGGATAAAACCAATATGCATCTGGAACGTGAGCATGTGAATACTCAAAATTATATGTTGTGGATGCAGAACAAGTTATACTTTAACCGTACTCCGATACAAGAAGTGACGAGGAGGTTGGAACGGGTGTATAACTACACTATACAATTGGACTCAAGTTTTGTCTTTAATAATTTTCTTTCAGGTACGCATGATAATAGGAGTTTGGAGGCGGTTTTGGAGTCCATTCGCTTGGCTACGGGAATTAAATACAGGAAAGAAAACAATTCGTATATTCTATATAAATAATACCTTAATAATTAAATAATCAAGATCTATGAAACAACATGCGAAGAGGGCTTCGTGGGCCCGAGTATTGCTTGTACCGACCTTGTTGCTAGGTTCGGCATCTATGGCTGCTTTCCCTGTGCATGCAGCACAAGTTGAATTGAATCAGACTGTTACATTGCAGATGCGTAAAGTAAAATTGGCTGATGTGTTCAAGAAACTGAGTAACCTTTCCGGTTATGAGTTTTTCTATGATGAGAGTGTTGTCCAAAAGTATAATACGATTGATATTGATTTGGACAATGTAAGTTTCGACCAGGCTTTAGAGCAAATCAGGAAACAAACTAGTCTGCAATTGAGCAAGGTGAATAATACCATTGTGGTGAGTCTTGCCAAACAAGTACTGGCATCTTCCGGTAAAGTACAGGCTTCCAGGCATAGAGTCACCGGTAGAGTAACCGATGCTAATAATGAACCGCTGATTGGGGTAAGTATAGTTATTCAAGGAAATAGCGGAGGAACTATAACGGATATTGACGGACGTTATACGTTGGAAGAAGTGGATGCCGATGCCACTTTGGTCTTCTCTTACATCGGTTATGTTCCACAGAAAATAGTTGTCGGAAATCAGCAGACATTGAATGTACAAATGAAAGAAGATAACCAGACTTTGGAAGAAGTCGTAGTAATAGGTTATGGTGTGCAAAAGAAAAGGGATATGACCGGTTCCATTGCTTCTATTAAAAGTAAGGATATCACAGCTATTCCTACTACCAATGCCTTGGAGGCATTACAAGGAAAAGTAGCCGGACTTGATCTTACAAACTCTTCGGGGCAAGCAGGAAGCACACCTAATTTTACGATCCGTGGAGAGCGTTCATTGACGGCTAGTAATGCTCCGTTGATTCTTGTGGATGGTATTGATTATGGTACCTCGCTAGATATAAATCCCACTGATATAGAATCTATTGAAGTGTTAAAAGATGCCTCTTCTACAGCTATTTATGGAACACGGGGTGCGAATGGTATTATTATGATTACGACTAAAAAGGGAAAAGAAGGAAAGTCAAAAGTATCCTTTAATGCTTTTGTTTCTTCTACCATGATAACTGATTATCCTGATATCATGGATGCTGAAGAATATGCCCAATACAAAAGAGAGGCCTATCGGGACAGAACAACAGGAAAATACGCAGAGGATGCTGCTGTATTTGCTCCTGAAGAACTGACTTATCTGGAAAAAGGATATGATACGAACTATCGTGACATGTTGATGCACAACGGATTTAACCAAAATTATGAGGTGTCTGTATCCGGGGGCAATACGAAAACCAAACATAATATATCTTTGGGTTACAGAAGCGAAGAGGGACTCTTTAAGGATGATAATTATAAACGGTATAATGCCCGTGTAGCACTGGACCATCAATTGTTTGACAATGTGCAGGTAGGGACAAACATTATCTATGCCTATGTAGATAAGAATAATCGTTATAGTCCGCTGAATATGGCTAATAAAATTGTTCCTATCTCGAAACCTTATGATGAGGAGGGGAATTTAGTGATGTATCCGTCTCCCGGTTATAATACTCAGATGAATCCGTTGATTGACGATCAGGAGGGCATGCGTGTGGATAATACCATCCAGGAGCGTTTCTTCGGCAGCTTGTACCTGAACTGGAATATCACCAAGGATATTTTATTCCGTACAACGCTGGGATTGAACTCAGTGAATGTGCGTAGAGGCTTTTTCTGTGATAAGAACTCGTTGCAGGGAAGTGGCAAGGATTCACAATCCTATAAAGAGCACACCATGACACGTAATCTGACATGGGAGAATGTGCTGACTTATTCAAAGGACTTCTCTGATATCCATAGTTTGCAGGCAATGGTTGGAACCAGTACGATTCTCAACTCTAAAGAATATACCTATGCAGGTGGAAAGGGACAAGTATATGCTGATAACTGGTTCCATAATTTGTATTCCAATGAAAAAGAAATCACTATAAAGAGTTCACTGGTTGATCAAAATCTGGCTTCCTTCTTTGGGCGTGTTAATTATAAATTGATGGATCGCTATATGCTGACTGCTTCTTTGCGTGCCGATGGTTCTTCTGTTTTTGCACCAGGTAAGAAATGGGGCTACTTTCCGTCTGTAGCACTGGCCTGGCGTATCAATGAAGAGAATTTCCTGAAAAATGTGGATGCTATTTCAAATTTAAAACTCCGGTTGAGTTGGGGACAATCTGGCCAATGTGCTATTGATCCTTATCAAACCGTTGGTTTGCTGGGTAACTCCACTTATTCGTTCAATAATGAGGGAGCTTATGGATTCTATCCTAAAACGATGTCAAACAAGGAACTGACTTGGGAAACTACCACGCAGTATAACCTTGGTCTGGATTTCGGATTTTTTAATAATCGTATTTCAGGTAGTATTGATATTTACAAGGCAGAAACCCGGGATATTTTAATGAATCGTGTAATTCCATCTATTAACGGTTATGCTTCGGTTATGGAAAATATCGGTAAGACTGAAAGTACTGGTGTTGATTTGACACTGAGCACGGTTAATATTCAAAACAAGAACTTCTCCTGGTTCTCAGATTTCTCATTGTCACACAATAGGGAAAAAATAAAAGAACTTGCTTCGGGACAATTAAAGGATGAGGCGAATGCTTGGTTTGTAGGAGAACCTTTCAAAGTGTTTTATGATTATAAGAAAGAAGGTATCTGGCAATTGGGTGAAGAGGCTGCCGCTGCTGCCAATGGACAGGAACCGGGTGATATAAAGGTACAGGATGTGGATGGTAATGGTGTCATAACGACAGATGATCGTATCATTTACAGTCAGCGTCCGGATGTAACTTTTGGTTTCAATAATACTTTTAATTATAAGGGGTTTGATTTGTCTGTATTCTTGTATGCTCGTTTGGGTCAGTGGATTGCGTATGATTATAATACTACGTATCGTATCAATGCGTTGGAAAATGGTGGAAATGTAGATTACTGGACTCCCGAGAACCCTACCAATGCTTTTCCGCGTCCTAATAAAAGTAAGAGTTATACACAGGTTACTTACTATTCAACGTTGAAGTATGAAGATGGTTCTTTCTTTAAAATACGCGATATTACGTTGGGATATACTTTCAAACCGGAACTTTTGAAACATCTCAATCTATCCAGACTCCGTGTATATGCTACAGCAAAGAATTTCTTTACTTTCAGCAAGATTGATAATTATGATCCCGAACAGGGAGGAAGTATTTCTTTCCCTATGACAAAACAACTTGTATTTGGTCTGAATGTAGAATTTTAACTGGTAAAGAATGAAAATTATGAAACGAATTACATTATTATATGCATTGGCAGCTACTCTTATGGTTTGCTCGGGCTGCTCTGATTTTTTGGAAGAACACAATCGTAGTGCGGTTACTACCGAAGGTGGTTATTATGATACTGAGAAAGGTTTTGAGTCTTTGATTAACTCTTGTTATACTCCCTTGCGTTTTTGGGGTGGAAAGTCTGCTGCTATGGCATTCAGTGAAACGGGAACGGATATATTGGCTCCGGGCGGCGGTTGTGATTATCCCGCCATTGTTTCTTATCAGAATGATTTTGATGGGACCAATCCTATCAGTAAAGAGTATTATGACCGTTTTTACAAAGCGATCAACTTTTGTAATACAGCCATCTATCATGTAAAGAATGTTCCGTTCAGTGATAAGGCACTTACCAGTAAACGAGAAGCAGAGGTGCGTTTCTTACGGGCGTATTATTATTGGATTCTGGTGGAAACATTTGGAGATACTTATTATACGGATCAGCCATCGGAGTCTATTGTTATGGCACCTAGGAAAACCTCGGTTTCAGAGATTTATACTCATATTTTTGAAGATTTGGATTTTTGTATGGATAGCCGGTTGTCTGTTGCGCAATCGGATGGAGGGCGTGTTACGATGTGGGCTGCCAAAGCTTTGAAGGCTCGTTTGCTATTGACTAGAGCAAGTGAATTGAATGATAAAGCATTGTATGAACAAGCCTATACTTTGGCAAAAGAAGTGATTGATAATGGCCCTTTCGAGTTATCAAAGGATTTTGCCTCAGTATTTGATATGGAAAATTCTGATGGAAATGGCAATAAGGAAGTGATTTGGTATATTGATTATTCTTCTACTAATCAGTTGTATAATCAGGAAATGGATAATGATATTATTCGTTCAGGGGGTAACCATACTCATTTGATTTTCTGTATGAAGTATGATGACCAGCCCGGTATGGTCAGAAGCATAGAATATGGTCGTCCTTTTAATCACTATATGCCGACGCGTTATTTGCTGGATTGTTATGACGAGAATATAGACCAACGTTTTGAAGTGACTTTCCGTTCGTTATGGAAGGCTAATGGAGGAAAAACCGGAGATAACTACCCTTATATGGTACAAGGGGATACTGCTATATGGGTAACAAAAGATGTTGTTCCTCAGGTAAAGCGTCAGTGGGCCAAAGGACGTTATCAGATACTTGATCGGACAGATATTTATCATGAAGATGGTTCTGTAAAAAGTCAGAAACAATGTATGCCTATCTCTAAATTTGAAGACCCTACTCGTGCTACGGTGAACGAGGATCGTGGAACACGGGATGCTTTTATAATCCGTGTGGCAGAAATGTATTTAATTGTGGCGGAAGCAGGAGCAAAAGCCGGCAAAGCGGATGCGTTGGCTTATATGAATATTCTTCGTTCCCAAAGAGCTAAGGCTGGCAAAGAGGAGGCTATGAAAGTTGCTCAAAGTGACATTGAGGATATTGATTTCATATTGGATGAACGTGCTCGGGAATTGGTCGGAGAACAATTGCGTTGGTTTGATTTGAAACGAATGGGAAGTGAAATATTTATCCGTCGGATAAAAGCCGGAAATCCTGATGCCGGTAAAAATGTGAAAGCTTATCATATGTTGCGTCCATTTCCACAAACTTTATTGGACGCCATAACGAATAAAGACGAATTTTTACAAAATGAGGGATATAAATAGGCTTGTAGGAAATAGGGTGAAAAGGTAGTTAGGGAAAATGGCAGCTGTTGGTTCTTATACCAAAGTTGCCGTTTTTTTCTATTTTAACCTTGTATTTTATGTCTAATTGATAATTTATTCTAGGAGGAAATCTACATTTGGTTATCTTTGTACTTTGTTTGGTAAATCGATATAAAATGGAAAACACAATAAAGTTAAAATATATATGGGGCATCTTGTTGTTAGCTCTTCATTTTGTTTTTGTCAAAGGACAACCGATTTGTGTTGCACGTCAATATACTGTTAGAGATGGATTGATTCAAAGTAATCCGGCGCAGATTCTTCAAAGTCATAATGGTTTTATATGGGTTAGTACTTGGAATGGGGTAAGCCGGTTTGATGGACGCGATTTCGAGACTTTTCAGTTTGATTCTCTTTTGAACCAGCACATGCAGCGGCTGGAGAATACGGCCGACGGCAATTTATGGATGATTGCATACGATCGTCATAGCCTGTATTTATATGATATTCGTGAAAATAAGCTGATTAATGTTCTGAAACAGTATGAACAACATTTTAATACTCCGTTGCAAATAGAAAATTTGTATCCTTTATCCAAAGGGATTACTTGGGTTACTTTAAATAATGGAGGATGTTTCAGAATTTCAGATAAAGAGTGTACTGTTTCTTCAGGGATTCAGTATATTACAGCTATTGATGATGTGGAACTGGGGAAAGTCAGTAGGGTCTTTGAAGATAAACAGGGAGAGGAATGGGTATTTAGTGACAAGGGAGTTAGCATATTTGGCAAGCGGACCATTAGTTCATATCCCTTTTCTATGTTCGAAACAATGGATAATCTTGTTTTTCTTGCATCACAGAATGGCAGGCTAGCCTATTATGATGTAAATACCATGCAATTCAACATCGTTCCTTTTCAAGAGAAGATTCAGCATATAAACGGAATTAAAGTGTTGAAAGATAATCAGCTGGCTGTTTTGTCTGATAAAGGTTTGTACCTATGCCGTTTCCCTGAACTGGCGATGGAGAAATATGATTTCTCTCTTCTGGGGCATGACGATGCGGCTGTGAGAAAAGTCTATCAGGATTCTAAAGGATTTCTATGGATATTTACCGGATTGCCGGGAATTATCCGGCTTGATCCGGAAACCGGAGTGAAACAATATTTGAATACTCCTTCCGGATACATGGCTTCTTCTCCGGAAAATGAACTCTTTATTTATGAAGATCCTAACGGAGTGGTTTGGACTATTCCTTATAAAGGTATATTCAGTTATTATGACGAAAAGAGCCGGGAGTTAAAAGTCTATTTTACACCGGGAAGGAATCATATACCTTATTCTCCTATTATTAAAACAACTTATGTTGACAAACAAAATAATTTGTGGATCAAATCCCAGCGCTCATTTATAAAAATGTTCTTTCCGCCTAGTCCCTATACTTATAGGGAGTTGGACAATTATTTTGATACAAAATCATTTCTGTTTGATAGCGACGAACATTTATGGATTGCAACAAAGAAAGGGATTATACGTATTATGGATTCACAGAAAAACTTGCTGGGTTATTTGTCGCCTGATGGGGAACTGGCTCAAACGGAAACAGTTTTTGCAGAAGGTGGAATCTATGTCATGCTGAAGGATCAGGCGCAGACAATATGGCTTGGCAGTAAGGAAAACGGATTGTTCAGGCTTGTTCCTCGGAATCGTCCTTATCATTATGAGGTATATCATTATATGAATAATCCGTCGGATCCTTATTCCATCAGTGACAATAAAATATCATGCATTGATGAGGATCATAACGGACGTATTTGGATTGGTACTTACGGTGGCGGATTGAATTTGGTTGAGGAAAAGGAAGATGGGGCGATACGTTTTATTCATGCGGAGAATAAATTGTCCGGTTTTCCTATTAATCGTACCAACAGTATTCGTTGTATGGTGGAGGGACCCGGTCATACTATGCTGGTGGGTACTATAGAAGGTTTGATTACTTTTTCTTCTGATTTTTCGGATTACGAAAATATTCGTTTTTATCTTAACCTTCCTCGTCCGCAGGCGGCTGACGGGTTGTGTAGTGCTGATGTGATGTCTGTTTTACGAACGACAGATGAAACTATCTATTGTTATTGTTATGGAGGTGGCCTTTGCAAGTTGGTTTCATCAAATTTATTATCTGATGAACTTCGATTCCGGTCGTTCGGCAAAGAGACATCTCCGTTGGCTAGAGCCTTGATTGAAGATAAAAATCATAATATATGGATCGGCTCGGAAACGGATATCACTCTGTTTGATGTGCACGATCAGACTTTTGAGTCTTTTGGAGAAACTTTTTTCAATCGTTCTTTTAATTATAGTGAATGTCTTCCGGTTGCAGACAGGCAAGGGGATATCTTAATGGGTACAGAAGGCGGTATGCTTGTCTTTTCTCCGGATAGTATCGTTAAGCAGGCTTATGAAGCTCCTATTGTAGTGACAGGTATAAAATATTCGGAGGATAATTTATCTCATGTATTGAGTGATGCGGATTATTTAGAGATTCCTACCCGGCGGAGGAATTTTACCATCTCATTTGCTGCGTTGGATTATACTAATTCCTTGGATATCGAGTATGCTTATAAGTTGGATGATAATCAATGGTATTATATAGGTAAGAAGAACTCGGTTAGTTTTGTAAGTCTTCCGGCAGGAAAATATCAATTTCAGATAAAGGCGACCAATGGGGATGGTATTTGGATGAACTCTGTGAAAACGGTTACTTTACAGGTATTACCCACCTTTTGGGAAACCGGTTGGGCTAAGGCTTTTTATATAGTTGTTGTCTTGGTGATATCTTTAGCTATCGGATATATTTTTTTCTATATTTACTATTTGAAACACAAGGTAAATATGGAACAAAGATTGGCGGAAATAAAAGTACGTTCTTTTATTGATATCTCACATGAACTACGTACTCCTTTAACCCTTATATCCGGTCCGGTATCCGAAGTGTTGTCCCAGGAGCCTTTGACTTCCCGGACCCGGCATCATCTTCAATTGGTGCAGAAAAATATCAATCGTATGTTATTGCTCATTAATCAAGTATTGGATTTCAGAAAGATACAGAATAAAAAAATGGGCTTGACTATTGAATACCGGGATATCATTATCATGCTTCATAATATAATGGATAATTTCCGATTGTTGTCTGAAGAGAAAAATATAAATTTTTCTCTTCAGACAACGTTGCCTTCTGTTTTTTTGTGGATAGATAGTGATAAGTTCGAGAAAATTATCTTTAACTTGCTTTCCAATGCCTTTAAGTATACACCGGATAACAAGTCGATTACCTTGATTGTGATGGAAAGCGGACAGTTTGTTTCGATTGCCGTAAAAGATGAAGGTATTGGCATTCCCAAAGATAAAGTGCCATCCATATTTGAACGTTTCACTACAGTGTCCAAGGAAAATGACATGCAGCCTTCATCGGGTATAGGGCTTTCGCTGGTGAATGAGTTGGTTAAAATGCTGCATGGGGAAATTCAGGTCGAAAGTGAAGTAAAGAAAGGAAGTGTATTCAAACTGGTTTTGCATAAGGGAAAGGAAATATATGCTCAGGATAAAAATGTTGAATATATATTGAACGACACTTCGGAAGAACAGGAAACGGTCTTGGCGGAACCGGAACAAAATGATGAAATATCTTTGCCGGACATGCCTCCGGCAACAAAAGAAACTTTAGTAAAAGTGATGGTAGTGGAGGATAATGCTGAGTTGCGTCAATTTATATGTGAAATATTGTCGGGTACTTACCGTGTTGTTGGAGTTGCCGATGGAGTGATGGCATTGGAAGAGATAGAAGAGGAAGTTCCGGATTTTATTATTACAGATATTATGATGCCGCGTATGGATGGTATTGAATTGATAAGGCACATCAAGGAGAATGTCAATACTTGTGATATCCCTATTATTATCCTTTCTGCAAAATCGTCTGTTGAGGATCGTATTCAAGGTTTACAATTAGGGATTGATGATTATATACCTAAACCTTTCAGCAGCGATTATTTAAAATCGAGAATTGAGAACTTGATCAGGCAAAGAAAAGTGCTTCAGTCGGCTTTTTTGTCAAAATATGGTGCTCAGCCGAAGAAAGAACCTTTAGAAGCCATCGCTTATCCTGTGTCGCAAATTGTTCCTTTGGATGAGCTGTTTATGCAGAAGCTGGTAGGGTTTATGGAAGAGAATTACAGTAATCCGGGACTGCGGGTTAATGATCTGGCAGAGTTCATGAATATGAGCCGTTCTGTATTCAATCGGAAAGTGAATGGTATCATGGGGATTTCTCCGATAGAATATATAAAGAATTATAGGTTGAATAAAGCGAAAAGTTTTATACAAAGTGGTATGTCTTTCTCTGAGGTTGCTTTTGCCGTCGGCTTCTCTGATCCCGGTTACTTTGGCAAGGCGTTTAAAAAAGCATTTAATCAGACTTTGACTGAGTATAAAAATAATAACTAAGTTCCGTTTTGTGCTGTTTATGAAGGTAAATAGCAAGAAAATACCTTATTGATGTAAGATTTTACCTTTGGTTCTCAAGGGTAAAATCTATCTTTGTGCTCATTGACACAGTATGAAAATGTTCCGGAAAACTTTTATGAATATAATTTTTTAAACATGATAGGATGAGTACGAAATTTTATGTAATAGCTGTTTGGACGCTGTTAAGTTTTGTGGTAAAAGTAAATGCACAAGACAAAGTGGAATGTTGGGACCGGTTTGAGTTGAGTTTTAAACAGGTGACCAAAGGGAATCCTTTTGATACACGTCTTTCCGCTACTTTCATTTGTGGAAAGGAAAAGAAAACGGTGGAAGGATTTTATGATGGTGAGAATACTTATAGGATACGGTTTATGCCTGCTGTCGCCGGGGAATGGAGGTATGTTACATCTTCCAGTATAGGAGCTATGAATGGTCGGAAAGGTACATTCACAGTGGTACCCGCCGGAAAAGATAATCATGGCATGGTGTTGGTGGACGGAGAACATAATTTTAAATATGCGGACGGTACCCGTTATTATCCGATGGGTACGACGGCCTATGCATGGACACATATGAAGGAAACGACTCAGGAGGCTACTTTGAAATCGTTTGGTGAAGCCGGTTTTAATAAGGTAAGGATGTGTGTGTTTCCTAAAAACTATTCTTTAGTGAAAGACGAGCCCGCGCTTTATCCTTTTGAAATGGAGAAGACGATAAAAGATAAGGAAGGAAATGAAAGGAAAGAATGGGACTTTGACAGATTTGACCCGGCTTTTTTTCAGCATTTGGAGAAACGGATAGACCAACTGAACCGTTTGGGGATTGAGGCGGATTTGATCCTTTTCCATCCTTATGATAAAGGAAGATGGGGCTTTGATGCTATGTCGAATGAGGTGAATGTACGTTATATTAAATATATTACTGCGCGTTTGGCTTCTTTTAGAAATGTATGGTGGTCTATGGCAAACGAGTGGGATTATGTAAAAGCGAAAACTGTGGACGATTGGAAGCTGTTGACGAAAACAGTGGTTGAGAATGATCCTTATCGCCATTTATGTTCTATTCATGGAGCGACGGCTACTTATTTTGATTATTGGATGCCTGAATTTACCCATGTCAGCATACAAGATGAGGCACCGGTACTGAGTTCTACCGCTTCTGCTACTTTAAGAAAAATTTATCGCAAACCGGTTATATGTGATGAGGTTGGGTATGAAGGGAATCTACCTTATCGTTGGGGAAGGTTAAGTCCGCAGCAGATGACTTACTTTATTTTGAATGGTTTGTTGGGTGGGATTTATGTCACTCACGGTGAATGTTATCAGCAGGGGAACGAACCTATCTTTTGGGCGCAAGGGGGATCTTTAAAAGGTGAAAGCTGGAAACGTGTGAAATTTTTGAGAACGATTCTTGAAGCTGCTCCCTATCCGTTGGAGATGGCAGATATCAGTCGTGACTTGGTTACTTCTACTGCTGGACCAGACTATTATCTGGTCAATATGGGAAAAGATGTGAAAGGTTTCTGGACTTTTAATCTGCCGGTAAAAAATGCAGATTATAACAAATTGCAAAAGAATAAACGGTTTAAAGTAGAGATTATTGATGTGTGGGCCATGACTGTCACGGAATATCCTGTGATATTTGAAACAACAGAGGAATTGGATTATCGTGTTTTTGATATACATCATCGGGGAGTAAGAATTCCGGATACTCCTTATATTGTTCTTAGAATAACAGAGGTGAAATGATGGGATAAGCCTTCTGACGGGAGATGATTGATTTTTTTTATCATAAAAAAGGCTAATAGTTTTCGATTCTTTTTGTTTTAGCTTAAATTTGCGGTATAATTAACTCCCTAGATACACTAAAATGTTAAATACAGTAGAAGAAGGATTGGAAGATATTCGCCAGGGCAAAGTATTGATCGTTGTTGATGACGAAGATCGTGAAAACGAAGGCGATTTTATCGTTTCAGGAGAAAAGATTACTCCTGAAATTGTAAATTTTATGATTACTCATGGCAGAGGGTTGTTATGTGCTCCTCTGCCACGTTCACGTTGTGAAGAACTTGGTCTGGCTCCGATGGCAGAAGAAAACACTTCATTGCTAGGTACACCGTTTACTATGTCGGTAGATTTAAGAGGGTATGGCTGTACTACGGGAGTTTCTGCTTTCGACCGTTCGTCAACAATAAAAGCTTTGGTGGCAGGAAATCTGAATCCTTCCGAGTTTGCTCGTCCGGGGCATGTGTTCCCCCTTTACGGTGCGGAAAATGGAGTATTGGAACGTAATGGACATACCGAAGCTACACTGGATATGACAAGAATGGCAGGTTTGAAACCCGGAGGAGCTCTTGTTGAAATTTTGAATGAAGATGGTACAATGGCGCGTCTTCCCCAACTAGGTGAGATTGCAGCAAAATTCGGTTTGAAAATTGTTTCCATTAAGGATATTCAGGAATATCGTAAAAAACATAACCTCTAAATCTAATAAATATGGCACTCAATCAAAGAAGAGTAAAGATATTGCATCTGATTCGTGAAGACGGACATGCAAAAGTTCAGGACCTTAGTAAAATTTTCAATGTGACGGATGTAACGATCCGTCAGGATTTGGAAGCCTTGGAACAAATGGGGTATATCCAAAGAGAGCATGGAGGTGCGTTTCTGAAAGGAGTAGGGTCGTTTGCCAAGACCGGACAATTGTTCAATCAGACTCATTTGGAGGAAAAGAAAGAAATTGCTCAGAAAGCTATTCAGTTTATTCAGGAGGGGGACAGTATAATTCTTGATTCCGGTTCTACAACTACAGAGATCGCAAAGCTTTTAATGAATTATAAGGACCTGACAGTCATTACTAATGCTTTGAATATAGCTTTGATTTTAGGTGAGAATCATGGTATTAATCTAATTGTTACCGGAGGTGAGTTCAAGGCTCCTACACTTTCTTTGACAGGAAAAATGGCGGCCGATTCATTTAAAGATATACGTGCTAATAAATTGTTTCTAGCTACAGCTGGTATTTCTTCGGATATGAAACTGACTTATCCTAGTCTAAGTGATTTGGTCGTGAAATCTGCTATGATAGAATCTGCCAGTAAAGTGTATCTGGTGGCTGATTGTTCAAAAATAGGTGTCAGTGCTTTTGCTAGTTTAGGCTCGGTTTCATTAGCAAATGCTATTATTACAGATAGTACTATAACCGAGGAGGATTTTGAAAGATTAAAAGAATTGGAGGTCGAAGTAATCTGATTCTTACTGAAATAAAGGTAATATGGGTGATTGAGAATGTTGGAAAATACATTCTTGATCACCTTTTTTATCAACTCTGATTTTTGCTTCCCTATTTGTCCTTATTGTTTGCTTCTTTTTTTATAACTGTTCTGCTGGGTACAAAAGAGACGATCGAAGAGTCTTATTTATATAGAGATATAACCTTGTTGACAGAATAAATTAATTGTCCCGGTTTATAGGTTATATGGAAATATATTGTTAATATAATTAAATCGAATTTCATTTTCTTTCGTTTAATGTTGGATAATTCCGGTTGAATTCCGTTATTTGCGAAAGAATAAGAAAGTAAATGATAATAATATGCAAGTTGAAACGTTAGAATTACAATCGGAAAAGAATCGGAAACGATTGGTTGAGATTGTGTATAAAGCAAAAGCAGGGCACATTGGAGGTGATCTATCGTGTCTTAACGTGCTTACAGCACTTTATTTTGATATAATGCGTGTTTGGCCGGATAAACCAAAGGAAACGAAAAGAGATCGTTTTGTAATGAGTAAGGGACACTGTGTGGAGGCTTTATATGTTACTCTTGAGGCAAAAGGCTTTATTTCTCATGAGATAACCGATACTTTAGGTGAGTTCGGGTCTATTTTGTCCGGTCATCCTACTATAGAGGTACCGGGTATTGAAGTAAATACGGGAGCTTTAGGGCATGGCTTGTCTGTAGGCGTTGGAATGGCGATTGCTGCCAAAATGGATAAAGCTGATTATAAAACGTATGTACTGATGGGAGATGGTGAGCAAGGGGAAGGTTCGATATATGAAGCTGCTATGGCAGGAAACCAATATAAATTGGATAATCTGGTAGCCATTATTGACCGTAATCGTTTGCAGATCAGCGGTACAACCGAGGAGGTCATGTCATTGGAGAGTATGCGTGACCGCTGGACTGCTTTCGGCTGGGATGTGTTGGAAATGAATGGGGATGAAATGGAAGATATCATCCGGACTTTCCATTCTATTGATTATACGAATAAAAAGCCTCATTTGCTTATCTCCCATACTACAAAAGGGAAAGGAGTATCTTATATGGAAGGCATTGCAAAATGGCATCATGGCGTGCCTACAGCCGAACAATATGAAGAGGCTGTTCGTGAGATATCCGAAAGAATTGAAAAACTAGAAAAAGAAAACAATGGCAAATAATATAATAGCGTGCAGAAAGAGCTTTACAGATACATTACTGGAGTTGGCTCGTCAGGATAAAGATATTGTGGCGGTTACAACAGACGCCAGGGGTTCTGTTACTTTGGGAGATTTTGCAAAAGAATTACCCGCACAGTTTGTAGAATGTGGAATAGCCGAACAGGATGCGGTAGGAATTTCAGCAGGTTTGTCACATAGCGGAAAAAAAGTGTTTGTATGTGGTCCGGCTTGCTTCTATGTGGCACGTAGCTTGGAACAGGTGAAAGTTGATTTGGCTTACAGTCAGAATAATGTGAAGATATTGGGAGTGAGTGGTGGTGTCGCATACGGTGCTTTAGGGGCTACTCATCATAGTCTGCATGATATTGCCGTATTAAGAACTTTTCCGGGAATGAATATCGTTCTCCCCTGTGATGCCCGTCAGACACGTAAGTTGGTCAAGCTATTGGTCGATTATCCCGAACCGGTGTATGTACGTGTAGGAAGAGCTGCTGTTCCCGATGTGTATGAGAATGATGATTTTGATTTTGTTCTGGGAAAAGCTAATATGCTGCTGGATGGTACGGACCTGACCATCATTGCCGCCGGAGAAACGGTTTATCATGCTTATCAAGCTGGTTTGATGTTACAGGAGAAAGGCATTAAGGCACGTGTGTTGGATATGTCTTCCATAAAGCCTGTTGATGTGGAAGCTATCAAGAAAGCGGCAGAAGAAACCGGAAGAATTATCACTGTGGAAGAGCATAGTCAGTTTGGTGGTTTGGGAGCTATTGTGGTTGAGACGCTTTCTGAAAATCCGGTTCCGGTACGTATTATCGGTATTCCCGATGAAAATGTAGTTCATGGAAACTCTCATGAAATCTTTGCTCATTATGGGTTGGATAAAGAAGGAATCTGTAAGGCTGCTCTTGAATTCATGAAAAAATAAACATGTCCTTTTAAAATCTAATAGTATGATTAGCAAAATAATTACCATAGACCAAAGTACTTCGGCGACAAAAGCTATGCTGTTCTCTGAAAGTTGCGAATTGTTGCATCGGGTCAATATAGAGCATCAGCAATTCTATCCGCAACTAGGATGGGTGGAACACGATGCCGAAGAAATTTATAAAAATACCATAGAAGCTATACATTGTTTGCTAGAGAAGGAGGAAGTGAATGGGAAAGACATTTCTTATTCTCTTGCCATCACAAATCAGCGTGAAACGGTAGTTGTTTGGAATAAGCGGACTGGTAAACCTGTTTATCACGCCGTGGTATGGCAATGCCAGCGAGGGGCAGCTATTTGCAAGGAACTGAAAGATAAGGGATACAGCGGACTGGTACAACGGAAGACCGGATTGCTTATCGATCCTTATTTTTCTGCCAGTGGTGCTAAGTGGATATTGGATAACGTGGAAAATGCACGTGAACTGGCAGAAAAAGGCGATTTGTTGATGGGCACTATTGATTCCTGGCTGATTTGGAAACTGACCGAAGGCAGGAATCATCTGACTGATTATACGAATGCGTCGCGTACCATGCTTTTTAATATTCATACTTTAGACTGGGATGAAGAGTTGTTGAAACTCTTCACTATCCCCCGGAGTATGATGCCGGAAGCTTTGTCCTGTGATGCTATTTTTGGAGAAACAACGATAGAGGGTTTGTTCAAATCTCCGATACAAATAGCAGGTGTTTTAGGTGATTCCCATGGAGCATTAACCGGTCAGATGTGTTTTGAGGCAGGTATGGGGAAGGTGACATACGGAACAGGATCATCTGTTATGGTTAACATTGGAGAAGAGGCTGTTACTGCTCCTGAAGGGCTGGTCACGTCCGTTGGATTCTCGGCTTTAGGCAAAGTGTATTATGCTTTCGAAGGAAATATCCATTGTACCGGAGCCACTATCAAGTGGATGGTGGAGAAATTGGGATTGGTGGATTCGTTCAATCAAATTGAAACCTTAGCGACTTCGGTTAAAAACAATGATGGAGTCTATCTGGTTCCGGCTTTTACCGGATTGGGAGCTCCCTGGTGGAAACCGGATGCCAAAGCTGCCATCTGGGGAATGACACTGAATGCAGGCAAGGCACATGTGTTGCGTGCGGGATTGGAATCTATCGCTTATCAAGTGAAGGATTTGATAGACATGATGACACGGCAGGCAGGTATCGAATTGAAAGCCCTTCGTGTTGACGGAGGCCCCACGAAGAATCAGTTCCTGATGCAATTTCAGGCTGATATGTTGCAGGCTGTCATTAACCGTTCGGAAATAGAAGAAGCTTCTGCATTAGGGGCTGTTGTCATGAATGGCTTTGCCCGTAAGAAATGGACTAGTTTCCAAGAAGCTGCTGCCATGCGTACCATTGATAATTGCATTACTCCCTGTATGGAGGAAAAGGAACTTCAATCCTTGTATAGCGGATGGCGTGAAGCTGTCAAAAAAGTAATAGGACAGAATAACTAACTGAATATATCGTAACTTTTAATACCATTAGAAATGAAAAACAAGAAGAAAATGTGTTTTGGTGTTATCATTGGAACACGCGCTTATTTTAACTCGGAATTAGCAAAAGACGTTCGCAAACAATTGCTGGAAACACTGACAAAAGAAGGGTATGACTATGTCATTCTTCCCGAAGACGCTACGCCGACAGGCAGTAGCAGTATCGAAACAAGAGAAGATGGCTTGAAGTGTGCTAAATTGTTCCGTGAGAATCGGGAACGTATAGATGGAATCATTGTTTCACTGCCCAATTTCGGTTTTGAAATCGGTATCATCAATGCCATCAGTGTGGCCGATCTGAATGTGCCTGTTTTGGTTCAGGCATGTGATGACGAGAATGATAAAGTTGATTTGGATAGCCGTCGTGACGCATTCTGTGGTAAGATTTCCGTATGCAATAACTTGTATCAGTACGGCATTCCTTTTACTGATACCACCCTTCATACTTATTCTATTTATTCTGATTTGCTGGCTGCCGATATCAATAAATTTGCAGCTATCTGCCGTGTAGTTAATGGTCTTCGTCATGCTCGTATCGGTGCTATCGGTACTCGTCCCGCAGGATTCCAGACGGTTCGTGCCAGTGAGAAGCTGTTGCAGGCATCGGGTATTACAGTCATTCCGGTAGACCTTTCCGAGATTTTGGCTGCTGCCCATAAGATTGAGGATACCGATGAGGTATTGCAGGCCAAACTGAAAGAAATCAGACAGTATGCTGTTGTTCCTGAACAATACAGTGATAAGCTGGTTTTGCAGGCTAAATTTGGTGTGGCCGTAGAAAAATGGATGGAGGCCAATGAAATTGATGCTGTGGCTATCCAGTGTTGGGACTCTTTGGAACAAAACTACGGTTGTGCGGCTTGTGTGACTATGAGTATGTTGAGTGAGAAACTAATTCCTGCTGCCTGTGAAGTGGATATTGCCGGTGCAGTATCTATGTATGCGTTGACTTTGGCTTCCGGGCGTCCGTCGGCGTTGCTTGACTGGAACAATAACTTTGCCGAAGATCGTAACAAGTGTGTATGTACACATTGTGGTAACTTCCCTAAATCTTTCGTCATGAATGATCTTAAACTGGGAACCTTGGGTGTATTGGGTAGAACCTTGGGTAAAGTACACACTTTCGGTGCCGTTTACGGTAAAGTAAAACAGGGTGATTTTACATTCTTCCGTATCTCGACAGATGATACGAAGGGTTGTATCAAATCTTATTTGGGTAAAGGTGACCTGACTGATGATCCATACGGAATGGATGGTTGTATAGCAGTAACCAAGGTGGATAATCTGCAGCCGCTTATGAAATATATCTGTAAGAATGGATTCGAACATCACGTGGCTATGTGCCGTGGCAATGTGAAAGATATTCTGGCAGAAGCTATTGAAACTTATCTGAACTGGAATATCTATATTCACGAATAATATCAATAAAATATGATATTAGTAGATAATTACTTTTTGGCAATCCTCTGCTGTGTCATTTGCTGTGCCTGTTGGGGTTCCTGGGCAAATACACAGAAAATGGTTGCTGCCAAGCAATGGAGCTTTGAACTGTTTTATTGGGATTTGACCGTCGGTTTGTTCCTTACAGCTTTATTGGGGGCGGTGACTTTAGGAAGTATGGGAAGTGAAGGCCGTACCTTTTTTCAGGATTTGGCAGTCATGGACTGGTCTAGCATTCAATATGCATTCTTGGGCGGTGTTGTATGGAATTTCGGCAATATATTTCTTACCGCAGCCATTGCTGTAGCCGGAATGTCGGTAGGTTTTCCCATCGGTGGCGGATTAGCCTGGATTGGAGGCATCGTATTCAATTATTTATTGATCTCTTTGGCTGGTCAGACCTATCAGGGAAATCAATTCCTGCTGTGGAGTGGCGTGTTAGTCATCATTATCGCTATCCTGATTTGTGGAAAAGCATACGGAAAGTTATCATCCGGTAAGGCTTCCACTCCGAAGAAAGGGATTCTACTGGCTATTATGGCAGGCATCGCTATCATGTTCTTTTATGGATTGGTAGTGAAATCTCTTGATCCGCAGTATGTGGCCGGAGGAACCGGAACACTGACTCCTTATACAGGCGTATTTTTCTTTGCGGTAGGTATATTGTTCAGCACACCTATATTTAATACTTTTGCCATGAGGCATCCGGTAGAAGGCAGGGTAGTGACCATGAAAGATTACTTTGCCGGTGATGCAAAAACTCATCTCACAGGGATGCTGGGAGGTTTTATATGGATGGGTGGCATGGTGATTAGTTTTATGGGAGCCGGTGCTGCCAATCCGGCTATCTCATACGCCCTTAGTAACGCGGCCCCTGTGGTGGCCATGATATGGGGAGTCTTTGTCTGGAAGGAGTTTAAAGATGCTCCGAAAGGAACTGATAAACTGATTGCGGCTATGTTTGCTTTGTTTATTATCGGCTTAATAAGCATAACTTTGTCGAATTGAAATTTGAATGAAGAGAAATTATAAAATAGGGCTTGTAATGAAGTCGTTACAAGCCGATTTTTTCAAAGTGATGAAAGAGGGGGCCATTCAGTATGCGGCCCCTCTTCCGTTTTTGGATTTGGTTTGTGTGGGAACGGCTACACAGACAGAGGTAAAGGAACAGATTGACTTGATGTATTCTTTGATTCATCAACAAGTCGATGCCATCGTATTGGTGCCTATAGACTCAAAGGCTTTGGTTCAGCCTGCAGTAGAGGCTGTCAGGAAAGGAATTCCGGTAATTAATATTGATATTCAGCTGGATGCTCAGCTATTGGAGCAGGCAGGAGTAGAAGTGGCTTTTGTGGGACCGGATAATTTTGCGGCTGCGTATGAAGTGGGTAAATTATTGGGTAAGAAGTTGCGGAATGAAGATAAAGTTGCTATTATTGAAGGATTGGCGGCAGCCGATAATGCGCGGCAGCGTAAAAGAGGTTTCATCAAAGCGATAGAAGAAAAAGGGTTAAGATTGGTGGCGTCCGAACCAGCCGACTGGGAAACGGAGAAAGCCGCCGAAGTCTTTCAGGCTATGTGGATGCGGTATCCTGATTTGAAAGCTGTATATTGCAGCAATGATGCGATGGCATTGGGGGTTCTTCAGCAAATGCAAGAAAAAAAATGCTATTTGCCGGTAGTGGGTTTTGATAATGATGCGGTAATGAAAGAATTTCTTGCTACAGGAAAACTGGTTGCTACAGCTGACATTTTCAGTTCACAAATGGCTGTCCGGGGGATTGAGTTCGCTTTGGATGTATTGGAAGGAAGAATAGAGAATAGAGGGGTTCATTCTACTGCCTATGAAATTATAAGACAATGAGTTTATATTGGGAAACGGCCTATACTGAGATATGCACCCAAAGCACCGGCTGTTTAACTTCTTAATATGACTGACAATGAGCAATATTAAGAAGTATTCTTTTTACGAATGAAATATTTAGTGTAATTTTGTGGCTCAAAATAAATTAAATAGAATCATTATGGCAGCAAAACCAGGTATACCTAAAGGAACGAGAGATTTTTCGCCGGTGGAAATGGCGAAACGTAATTATATATTCAATACGATTCGTGATGTATTTCATCTTTTCGGCTATCAGCAGATTGAAACTCCTTCTATGGAGAATTTGTCTACCTTGATGGGAAAATACGGTGATGAAGGGGATAAGTTATTGTTTAAGATACAGAACTCAGGTGATTATTTCAACGGCATTACCGATGAGGAATTGCTGAGCCGCAATGCGGTAAAGTTAGCGAGCAAATTCTGTGAAAAGGGATTGCGCTATGACCTCACTGTACCGTTCGCCCGTTACGTGGTCATGCACCGTGACGAAATCAGTTTCCCTTTCAAGCGTTATCAAATTCAGCCGGTTTGGCGTGCGGACCGTCCTCAGAAGGGCCGTTATCGTGAATTCTATCAGTGTGATGCCGATGTGGTAGGCAGTAATTCTTTATTGAATGAAGTGGAGCTGGTACAGATGATAGACCGGGTATTTGGCAAATTCGGAGTACGCGTTTCAATTAAAATCAATAACCGTAAGATATTGACCGGTATTGCCGAGATCATAGGTGAGGCCGATAAAATTGTGGATATCACCGTAGCTATTGATAAGCTGGACAAGATAGGCTTGGAAAATGTAAATGCGGAATTGGCTTCTAAAGGGATTCCTCAAGAGGCTATTGATAAATTGCAGCCGATTATTTTATTGAGTGGAAGCAATGAAGAGAAATTGGAAACTTTGAAAACAGTCCTTGCAGCCAGTGAAACGGGAATGAAGGGAGTAGAAGAAAGTGAATTCATATTAAAAACCGTATCTACACTGGGTGTGAAGAGTGAAGTGGAACTGGATTTGACTTTGGCTCGTGGCTTGAATTATTATACTGGCGCTATTTTTGAAGTGAAAGCCTTGGATGTACAGATTGGCAGTATCAGCGGTGGCGGCCGTTATGATAACCTGACCGGTGTCTTTGGTATGGACGGTATGTCTGGTGTAGGTATCTCTTTCGGAGCCGACCGTATTTTTGATGTGTTGAATCAGTTGGATTTGTACCCGAAAGAAGCGGTGAACGGAACTGAACTGTTGTTTGTAAACTTCGGTGATAAAGAAGCTGCTTATTGTCTGCCTATCCTGGCAAAAGTCCGTGAAACAGGGGTACGTGCCGAAATTTATCCGGATGCTGCTAAAATGAAGAAGCAGATGGGATATGCCAATGACAAGCAGATTCCTTTTGTCGCCATTGTTGGTGAAAATGAAATGAACGAAGGGAAACTGACTTTGAAGAATATGACTACGGGCGAGCAGTCACTGGTTACACCGGATGAGTTGTTGGCAGTAGTGAAAGCTTGATCTCATCAAGCGGATGTTGTCGGAATAGTCCGGTATATTCATCCGTGATTATCTATGCGGATTAACAGATTATTTTTTTTTCTTCCGTCACTATATCTCCTTTAGAATCAGTGAGATGTGGTGACGGAAGTTCTTTTTTCCCTCCGAAATGGTTTGTTCTCCTTTCCCTGTGTGGAGTCGGCCTGATAGCTACCGGTCACTATGGCAGATGTGTTTAGTACTCCTTTTTATATTCTCGTCCGGTTTCTTTTGTAGCTTTGTCTGTCTTCTTTTGTTGTTTCACCTAGGTGACAATGCATTGGCACCTAAGTGGAGAGGCGTAGTCACCCAAGTGATACGATTGCTTCACCTTGGTGAAACTATAAATTCAACTAAGTGTTTGCACGATAAGGCCTTGTAAATGAAGTAAATGGATGAACCATCATGTAGGACACATCAAGAAGGAAAATCTATGAGTCTTCAGAAACAATGGTAAAAATCCACATACATACCAGTTAAGGGGAATTACGGATCCTTTTACACCACAAACCGTTGAAAATAAATGGTTTGTGGTGATAGAAACAAAAAAAGAACAGATGTCTTTTTAATACGCTATCTTATCCAATATTCCGTTCAAGTGTGCAATAGCCACTCCATAATTAGTCATGGGAATCTGTTGCTTACGGGCATTATCAATCCGGTTTAGTACATATTTGCGATTGAACATGCAGGCTCCGCAATGAATGATTAAGTGATAGGGTGTCAAATCCTCCGGAAAGCCTGTACCTGCAACGATATCTATTTGTAGCTCTTCGCCTATCTTTTTACGCAACATACGTGGAAGCTTTACTCTGCCTATGTCCTCGGTGGCAGGGGCATGAGTGCAGGCTTCCGCTATCAGTACCCGTGACTGTGGGGTGAGGCAGTCTATGGCTGAGGCTCCTTCTATATAATAATGTATATCTCCCTTATATCCTGCCATCAGGACAGAGAAAGAGGTGAGAAGGCTATCTGTCGGCTTTCGTTCATAAACGGTATGAAAAACCTGGGAGTCGGTTATAATCAGTTTCGGAGGGCGGGACAGAGCCTGCAAGGTGGAAGCTATTTGGTCTGTTGTACAACTCATCACCAGGCATTTCTTGTCCAATAATTCGCGCATCGTCTGTACCTGTGGAAGGATGAGACGGCCTTTGGGAGCCTGTATATCTTGCGGCATGACTAAGAGCACTAAATCTCCTTCTTTAGCCAGATTTCCGGTAATGGTTTGTTGCCCGAAATCTGCCGGTAACTTTTCCAGAATCGCCTGATGTATCTTCTTTATACCTGTTCTTTCCTTTGCGCTGATAACAAGAGGCTTTTGACCGCAATCTTTTTCTATACGGAGTAGGGTGGGTGCTATGTCTTTTCGTATGTCAGCCTTGTTCAGTAGCAAGATGACAGGGATGTTTTTTTCCTCCAATTGCTTCATCCACTTCTTTTCCTCTTCATGGGCTTCGTCTTCACAAAGAAGTAAGGCTATGTCTGTTTGTTCGATGGCTTTCAGCGTGCGGATGATGCGCATTTCTCCTAATTCTCCTTCATCGTCAAATCCCGGCGTGTCGATAAAGAGACAAGGGCCGATTCCTTGAATCTCCATGGCTTTGCTCACGGTGTCTGTCGTGGTACCGGGGATATCCGATACAAGGGCAGTATCCTGTCCGGTCAAGGCATTGATTAAAGAGGACTTGCCACTGTTGCGCCGCCCGAAGAGGGCGACGTGCAGGCGGTTGGCAGATGGGGTGTTGTTTAAACTCATATGTGGTTACTTTATCAGTCTGGAAACATCGCCCGGCGCGTGGGCCGGATTAGAATCTGAAATCTCGTTTCCCTTCTTCTATCTTTTTCAGGTTACGGGTTGCTATTTCTTTTATTTTCGGGTTGGGAATGTGTTCCAATTCTTTTTTTATCAATTGGATTCCCTTGGCTCGTGTATCCGCTGTCGCATAATCTTCCAGATACTCTTTCAGTGTCATCAATGCATTGGGTGCACAACAATTAGCAATTTGTCCCGATTTGACTAATGACATAAAGCGGTCACCTGTACGTCCTTCTCGGTAACAAGCTGTACAGAAACTGGGAATGTGCCCTAAATCGAGCAACCAGTTCACTACTTCATCCAAGGTACGGGTATCGCTGATATCGAATTGTGCCGAGTTTTCTTCCGGTGTTTCCGGAATGGCATAACCGCCTACGCTGGTCCGGGAACCGCCGCTGATTTGTGAAATTCCCAGATTCAAGACCTTACGTCGGGTTGCAGCCGATTCCCTTGTAGAGATAATCATGCCTGTATAAGGAACAGCAATACGGATTACTGCCACAATCTTACAGAATATCTCGTCCGAGATGGCGTCCGGAAAGTCTTGCGTGGCGATATCATCTGCCGGACAAATACGAGGAACGCTGATGGTATGCGGACCTACTCCGAAAGTGGCTTCCAGATGTTCGGCATGCATCAATAATCCTACAAAGTCATAGCGGTAGGTATTCAGCCCGAATAAAACACCTAGTCCTACATCGTCAATGCCCACTTCCATGGCACGGTCCATCGCTTCGGTATGATAAGCATATTTGCTTTTCGGACCGGTGGGATGCAGGGCTTCGTAATTTTTTTTATGATAAGTTTCCTGAAACAAAATATAAGTGCCGATACCTGCGTCTTTCAGTTTGCGATAGTTTTCTACGGTGGTGGCGGCTATGTTGACATTGACCCGTCGGATGGCTCCGTTTTTATGCTTGATGCTATAAATGGTCCGGATGGATTCCAATATATATTCTATAGGGTTCCGTAGCGGGTCTTCTCCTGCTTCCAGTGCCAGACGTTTGTGTCCCATATCCTGCAAAGCAATTACTTCCTTACGAATTTCTTCTTGTGTCAGTTTCTTGCGTGCTATGGTCTTGTTCTTCAAATGATAAGGACAGTAAACACATCCGTTCACACAATAATTGGAAAGGTACAGGGGGGCGAACATCACAATACGGTTACCGTAAAACTTATGTTTGATTTCCTGTGCCAGATGGAAGATACGTTCTATCAAATCCGGTTGGTCACATTCCAATAGTAACGCTGCCTCACGATGGGATAGTCCTTTGCATCGGGCGGCTTTGTCAATCAGTTGCTCTATCAGAGCATGATTACTTTTGTTGCTGCGGGCATACTCCAGTGTTTCCAGTATTTCCTGGTGGTCAATGAATTCTTCCGCTATTTTAGAATCTGCTTTATACATATTTATTAGTGGTTAGTGATTATAATCACCTCTATCTGTTGATATCCGGTAACCGATTGTTTCCAGGCGTTGTGCCAAGTTTCGTAGACCTTCGGCGGCTTCGGCGCCGAAAGCTGCTTTGTTGTCATACAAAGCATATTTTTCTCTTTGCTCCCGAGGGGAGAGATTGGGCATCACTACATTAGCTCCTGCCAATATCCCTTTTTCCCGTCCGTCCGGTGACAAGGTGGCAAGGGCGGTGGTCGATGGAATCAGGGCGGACGGGTGCATCAACCGGAAAAGGGATAATAGCTTGAGAGTCATTTTCACACTTCCGGCCGGTTCCATTCCGAATGGTGTTTCATGGTGGGGGATAAAAGGACCTATACCAATCATCTGGGGATGGAACTGTTCTATGAACAACAGGTCTTCTACCAGATGGGGCAGAGTTTGTCCCGGACTACCTACCATGATTCCTGTTCCGGTTTGATATCCTATTTCTTTCAGCCATTGTAAACATTGGAGGCGATGCTTTAGTGACATTTCTTCAGGATGGAGTTTCCGGTAATGCTGTTCGTTATGTGTTTCGTGCCGAAGCAGGTATCGGTTCGCTCCTGCCCGGAAAAAACGCTCGTATGCTTCCCGTGATTTCTCTCCTAACGAAAGGGTGATGGCACAATCGGAGAACTCATTGCGGATGGCGGCTACGGTTGCTTCTATCCACTCGTCTGTCAAGGCAGGGTCTTCGCCGCCTTGCATTACGAAGGTACGGAACCCGAGTGCGTATCCTTCACGGCAACATTCCAAAATGGTTTCGCGCTTTAATGCGTAGCGGGCCACAGCAGGATTTCCTTTTCTTATTCCGCAATAATAGCAATTGTTACGACATCGGTTGCCCACCTCGATAAGCCCACGGATAAAGATGGCATTCCCGAAATGCGCTAAAGTAACCTCTTGGGCCTGTTGTTGGAGATACATTAAAGTATCAGCGTCCTGACAGGTGAGGAGAATAGCATATTCTTCGCCGGTCAAGCTATGTTTATGGCGCAATTTATCAATCAGTTGCTTCATTCGTACTTTTTTATTAATGGAAAACCTGAAAAGCTCACCAGCTACTGTAGGGGCGGCCTCCATGCGTTTGCCTAGTGGCACACAATGAACTTTATACATTCAAAGGTGTGTCAAAATGATAGATTGTTTTCATTTTGACACACTTCCCTATGGTGAAGGATTGCGAATAACGTCTTTCCGCTAAGGCAGTTTTCTACTTTTAATACGTCTTCTCCTGTTTAGCCAGTTCTTGTACCAACTGACGTTTCCCGTTACTGCCGCTATGAGTACTGGGTCCTGTGATACATCCCCCCTCGCAGGCCATCACTTCGATGAACTGTCCGGGAGCTTTTCCCGATTTTGCGTATGCACGTAATGTTCCGATATTCTTCTTGTTTAAATCGGATACCTGTATGGCATTGATTTTGTCCGCTTCCATTTTCAAGAATGCCTTTACGGCTCCCATCACGCCGCCAGCTTGTGCAAACCCATGCGCTTCGCGAACAGATGAGAATTCCATGGCGTATGGCTGTACAATCTCCAAGTTGACTTCGAAAGCATCGAAAATAGAAGAAACTTCCTCAAACGTCATCACAAAATCCACAGCTTCATCACGTTGGGCCTCTTTACGTTTGGCTACACATGGGCCTACGAATACGATCTTTGCATCAGGATACTTCTCTTTGGCTATACGTGCTGCATAATACATAGGTGAACCTGTGCCGGAAACGTATTTTTTCATATCGGGAATATACTTGTTCACCAGCTCGATGTACGATGGACAGCATGAAGTGGTCATGAATTTCTGTCCTTCCTCCAACTTCTCTATCAGTTCGTGTGCTTCGTGTTCTACGGTAGACATGGCGCCTTGTGCCACTTCAATTATATCGGTGAAACCGATTTGTCTGAATGCACCATATACCTGTTCGATAGTTGTGCTGAATTGCCCTAAAATAGATGGCGCGACAATGGCTACCACTTGTTCTCCTTTACGGATGCGTTGCAACACATCGAATGTCTGTGATATTTCAAAAATGGCCCCGAAAGGACAAGCATTCATACATTTACCGCAATAAATACATTTGTTCTCGTCGATATGCTCTATACCGTGTTCATCTTTGCTGATCGCTTTGACAGGACAAGATTCTTCGCAAGGAACAGGAATATAAACGATTGCGTGATAAGGACAGCTTTTGTGGCAGATGCCGCAACTGATGCAGGTATCATGGTCGATCCATGCCTTGCCGGTGTCAGCATGTACATGTACGGCTCCTTTAGGACAATTGTACTGGCAACTGCGGGCGGTACATCCCCGGCATAAGTCGGTGATTTCGTAATTGATCTGTACGCAGGCCGAGCATGCTTCGTCTATAACACACATAATGTTGTCTTTGGGCTTTCCATTGTTTGCACGTTCTATAGCACGTGCGGCATATTCGGATAGTGGAGTGAGCTCATCGGTTTCGTCATCCATATCCAGCCCCAATAGAGGAAGGGATTTGTATTTCCATACAGCGCGTTCTTTGTGTACGCAGCAGCGCCCTGCATGTTTTGAACGTCGGGGGCTGAGTTCTAATGGCAGACGGTCTATTTTGTCTGTTGTCAGTTCTCCGTTTTTCCACAATTTTACAAGTTCTGTCAGCAATCTGTGGCGGACAATCATAATGTTGTTCGTAAATGCCATATAGTTAAAGGGGTTAGTTATTAGGTTTTGCAAAGATAGTGATAGTTTGTGTCCTATGGAAATATTAAAAAAAGAAAAATCACATTTTCCTCTTTTTATATTCAGATTTGTTCTGTCGCTGTGGAATGTAGCCGACTGGTTTATATATGAATCTTTATAGGTAAAAATAATAAATTTCGTAAAAGCAACTGATAATGGCAGGGGAAGAGGAAACCATTTTAGTGAAAGATATGTTATAGCTGTGCCAATTTGGCAGAATAAAACTGTCAATTTCTCCTTTTTCATGTTTGGCACGTTTTTCGCAAGATATTTTGCGTCACTGCTTAAAGATGACGGATAATTGATATAATTAAAAGTATAACATATAAAAATTAAGAACTATGAACATTAAACCATTAGCAGACAGAGTATTGATTCTTCCAGCTCCTGCGGAAGAAAAAACAATCGGTGGTATCATTATTCCTGATACAGCAAAGGAAAAACCATTGCAAGGTGAAGTTGTCGCAATAGGTAACGGAACGAAAGACGAGGAGATGGTGTTGCATGTAGGTGATCAGGTATTGTATGGCAAATACTCGGGTACAGAATTGGAACATGACGGTAAGAAATACCTTATCATGCGTCAGAGCGATGTTCTCGCTGTTTTGGGATAATTAAATAGTACATTGTAAATCATTAAATTGTAAATAGAATTATGGCTAAAGATATTAAATTCAACATTGATGCCCGTGACGAATTGAAGAAGGGTGTAGACGAATTGGCTAACGCAGTGAAAGTAACTCTTGGTCCGAAAGGACGTAATGTGATTATTGAAAAGAAATTCGGTGCTCCTCACATTACTAAGGATGGTGTAACTGTGGCAAAGGAAGTGGAATTGGCTGATGCGTTTCAGAACACAGGTGCGCAATTGGTGAAATCTGTTGCTTCAAAGACAGGTGACGATGCAGGTGACGGTACTACTACTGCTACTGTGCTGGCTCAATCAATCGTAGGGGTAGGTTTGAAGAATGTTACTGCCGGAGCAAATCCGATGGATTTGAAACGTGGTATTGATAAAGCTGTTGCCAAAGTGGTTGAATCTATCAAGTCTCAGGCCGAGATGGTAGGTGACAATTATGACAAGATTGAACAAGTAGCTGCGGTATCTGCCAATAACGATCCTACTATCGGTAAGTTGATTGCAGACGCTATGCGTAAAGTTTCTAAAGATGGTGTGATTACTATCGAAGAGGCTAAAGGAACGGATACTACTATCGGTGTGGTAGAAGGTATGCAGTTTGATCGTGGTTATCTGTCTGCTTACTTTGTAACCGACACAGAAAAGATGGAATGTGTGATGGAACATCCGTACATCTTGATTTATGATAAGAAGATTTCTAACTTGAAGGATTTCTTGCCTATTTTGGAACCGGCTGTACAGAGCGGACGTCCTTTGCTGGTGATTGCAGAAGATGTAGACAGCGAAGCTTTGACTACATTGGTTGTAAACCGTCTGCGTTCTCAGTTGAAGATTTGTGCTGTGAAGGCTCCGGGCTTCGGTGACCGTCGTAAAGCTATGTTGGAAGATATCGCAGTATTGACCGGTGGTATCGTTATCAGCGAGGAAAAAGGTTTGAAGTTGGAACAAGCTACTCTTGAAATGTTGGGTACTTGCGATAAGGTAACTGTTTCTAAAGATAATACTACTATTGTAAACGGTGCCGGTGCAAAAGAAAACATTCAGGAACGTATCAATCAGATTAAAGCTGAAATAAAGAATACTACTTCAGATTATGATAAGGAAAAGTTGCAGGAACGTTTGGCTAAGTTGTCAGGTGGTGTAGCTGTTCTTTATGTAGGTGCGGCTTCGGAAGTCGAAATGAAAGAAAAGAAAGACCGTGTGGATGATGCGTTGTGCGCTACTCGTGCAGCTATTGAAGAAGGTATCGTTCCGGGCGGTGGTGTAGCTTACATCCGTGCTTCTGAAGCGTTGGAAGGTCTGAAAGGCGATAATGAAGATGAAACAACCGGTATTGAGATCATCAAGCGTGCTATCGAGGAACCGCTTCGTCAGATTGTGGCTAATGCAGGTAAGGAAGGTGCTGTTGTCGTTCAGAAAGTACGTGAAGGTAAAGGTGACTTCGGTTATAACGCTCGTACTGATGTTTACGAAAACCTGCATGCTGCCGGTGTGGTGGATCCTGCTAAGGTAACTCGTGTAGCTTTGGAAAATGCAGCTTCTATTGCAGGTATGTTCCTGACTACAGAATGTGTAATTGTGGAAAAGAAAGAAGATAAACCAGAAATGCCGATGGGTGCTCCCGGAATGGGTGGCATGGGCGGCATGATGTAATCTTTGCCCCATAAATGATTAACGGACTCCCTGTTGGCGAAATGTTGACAGGGAGTTTTTTTATAGACCATAGTGGATTATCTCCTCAAGTTTTATTTACTCCCTAAATTTCGGTTCATCCGAGAAATAATGAGGAGACTGTCACTCTTGAAAGATTATGTGGTTTTATTTCAAATTGAATTGTCTTATAAAAAAAGAAACTGTTTCTGAATGTTCAGAAACAGTTTCTTTTTTAGTGAGCCTCTTGTCGGATTCGAACCAACGACCCCGAGATTACAAATCACGTGCTCTGGCCAACTGAGCTAAAGAGGCGTTGCTTTTTGTTTAGCGGGTGCAAAGGTAAGAATATCTTTTAAAAGAACAAATTTTTTCATAGGAAAAATTGTTGGAAATTACCATTTGGTAATTTTTACTCCGAAATAACGCTCTATCTTTGCATCCGCTAAACAAAAAAGTGAAGTTTATGAAGGATAGTATTGATTTTGGTAGCATGGAAATTCCGAAATTGTTTCGGAAATTGCTGATACCTACTGTGCTGGGGATGGTATTTTCGGCTGTGTTTGTGATAACAGATGGTATTTTTGTAGGTCAAGGGATAGGTAGTGACGCATTGGCGGCAGTGAATATTACTGCTCCTTTGTTTTTGATAAGTACAGGTATCGGATTGATGTTTGGTGTTGGTGCATCGGTGGTGGCATCTATTCATTTATCTCAGGGAAAGTTGAAAGCTGCCCGTATCAATGTGACGCAGGCTGTTGTGGTTTCTTCTTTGTTTTTGGCTGTGTTGTGGGGAGTGGTATGTTTGTTTGCTCCACAAGTAGCTGTGTGGTTGGGAAGTTCGGAACGACTGTTGCCTTTGGCGGTGGAATATATGTATTGGTTTTTGCCTTTTCTGGTATTTAGTGCTTTACTAAGTTCAGGGATGTTCTTTGTCCGTCTGGATGGTTCTCCTAATTATGCCATGTTGTGTAATGCTATTCCGGCAGTGGTGAACATTCTATTGGATTATGTATTTATTTTTATTTTCAAATGGGGAATGATGGGGGCGGCGCTGGCTACCAGTCTGGGCTATATTTTGGGAGCCGGAATGATTGTAGTTTATTTAAGTCGCAGAAAAAATGTGATTCATTTTTGCCGGGTGAAACTTAGCAAGAAGAGTATGCGGCTCACTTGGCGCAATGTGAGATATATGTGTCATTTAGGAGCTTCCACCTTTTTGTGCGAGGCGGCCATAGCCTGTATGATGTTTGCAGGTAATTATGTGTTCATTCATTATTTAGGCGAAGATGGAGTGGCTGCTTTCAGTATTGCCTGTTATTTCTTTCCCATTATATTTATGGTATATAATGCCATAGGACAATCGGCTCAACCCATTTTAAGCTATAATTTTGGAGCGGGCGATGCCATGCGGGTACGCTCCGCTTTCCGTCTGGCACTGGGAACGGCCGTGACCTGTGGACTTGTGTTTTTTGCGTTAACAGCTTTGTTCAATCATCAGATTGTGGCTATGTTCATTGATCGTTCCTATCCAGCATACGATATTGCTGTGGCGGGACTGCCTTTGTTTGCGTCTGGCTTTATTTTTTTTGCTGTAAACATTGTTTCCATTGGCTATTTCCAAAGTGTAGAGCGGGCACGTCCGGCTATGATGATTACAGTTTTGCGTGGGTTTGTTTTTATGGTACTTTGTTTATTTGGCTTGCCGTTGCTATTGAAGGTGCCAGGGATATGGCTGGCGGTTCCTTTGGCGGAAATACTTACTTTTTTAGTGATAATGGCGATTTATTATCGTAAACATCAGTGGGTTCGCAGATGATTTTTTACCTTTGTGGTAATTAATCGGGTGGATATATGGATGCATTCATACAGAAGTTTTGTGAGAAATATAGTTTGCCAATAGCTTTGAGCTTGCAGTTGTTGGATAATATGGAGAAGTTCACTTTTCGTAAAGGAGATTTTCTTGTACAGGAAGGCGGGCGGAACTCAAACTTCTATATTGTAAGTAAAGGAATCTGGCGGGGGCATTACCTTAATGACGGGGTAGATGTTTCCGTCTGGTTTGCTTCTGAAGGGGAGGCCATCTTCTCGTCATGGGGATATGTGGAAAATACAGCTTCGTTGGTTTCTATCGAAGCGATGTGTGACAGTGAACTTTATGGTATTTCGAAGGCAAAACTCGAAGTATTATATGCCGAATCTGTTGAACTGGCTAATTTTGGAAGACGATTGTTCGAACAGCAGCTTTTAGGGCTTGAAAGTTGGATGATAACGGGAGGAAGCCCCCGGGCCAAAGAACGTTATCTTACTTTGTTGGAAGAGAATCCGGAACTGTTGCAGTATGTACCTCTGAAGCATATCGCTTCTTATTTATGGATTACCCCACAGTCGTTAAGCCGTATCCGTGCCGAATTGGGGAGAAGGAAAAAAGACCAATGACAATTTTAGCATTTACGGGGTTGGTTTTTTCGTATGGAAACGCATTGCTCTCTTAGCTTTTTCTTGTATGGTTCATCCTTGCCTTGATGGATGGTAGAAAAGTTGGTATCCGATAAATATTTATCTTAAAAGTGTCATTGCATTTTATTTTTGCGTAAGTTTGTAGTGAATCCTAAAAAACTTATGGCAATGATAGATGATATTTTAGAGTTTAACAAGAAATTTGTTGAGAGCAAGGGGTATGAGAAATATATTACCAACAAATATCCTGATAAAAAAATAGCTATTCTTTCTTGTATGGATACCCGATTGACGGAATTGTTACCTGCTGCTTTGGGCATCAAGAATGGTGATGTAAAAATTATCAAGAATGCAGGTGGGGTTATCTCGCATCCGTTTGGTAGTGTAATCCGTAGTCTGATGGTGGCTATTTATGAGTTAGGTGTAAAGGAAGTTATGGTTGTTGCTCATTCTGATTGTGGGGCCTGTCACATGAATAGTAATGAGATGATAGAACACATGAAAGCACGTGGCATCAAGCAGGAAACCATTGATATGATTCGTTTCTGTGGTGTAGATTTTGGAGCATGGTTGGATGGTTTTGAGGATACGGAGAAATCGGTGAAAGGGACTGTACGGGCTATTATGGAGCATCCATTAATACCTGAAGATATTATGGTGAGGGGATTTATTATTGATTCGGTGACGGGTGAACTGACAAAAGTATAAAATGTGAGCTTTTTTATACAATCATGTTCATGTGACTTTGTGCATTATAAGAAAGAGAGGTATTTCTGCCCGATGCAGTATGTACCTCTCTTTTTATGGAAGTCTGTATTTATTTCATGTCTTTTTATTGAGCGAAAGCATGATGATATCCATCCACTTTGTTCCAATTGCCACGGGTAAAGTCGGGTACGGCAACAGGTGCATTTCCGTTTTCTATAGAAAGACGGGTCAAGTCGGCCATACAGCACCATTCTGCTAAATCATAAACGTCCATGTCCAGAGGAAGTCCGTTGCGCAAGCAATATACCAAGCGATAATCCATAATGAAGTCCATCCCTCCATGTCCACCTATTTTCTTTGCTGTTTCTTCTAATTCTTGGTGGATAGGATGTTTGTATTGGCTCATCAAAGTTTCTTTTACTTTTTCGGGAACAGCCGAGTGCATACTCAGATTTTCGTGATCGGGTATGCTGGTGCTGTCAATTTGATCCGGGCGGAAACAATATTGCTCGATGGGATATTTGTTGGCAAAACCTTTGGTACCGGTCAGCTGATACATACGGCTATAGGGACGCGGATTCATTACATCATGTTGTATGTGGATGGTTTTGCCGTTTTCTGTGCGGATAAAAGTCATGGTATGGTCGCCGTTTTGGAAATCGGGTGCTTCTTCTTTCTGATATTGTTTTACCAGCTCGGGACCGGTTACAGCTTTGGTGTCCATGGCTACCAGTGTCTTCATGCGGTCACCGCGGTGAATGTTGAGCAATTGGCAGGCAGGACCTAGGCCGTGTGTGGCATAAACGTCTCCACGGAACTCTCGGTTGTAGTCCAAACGCCAGTTGTTCCAGTAATAAGGCCAGAATTCTTCCAGATTATGGATGTATGAACCTTCTACATGGAGCACTTCGCCGAAAAGACCTTTTTGTGCCATATTTAATGTCGTCAGTTCGAAGAAGTCATAAACACAGTTTTCAAGTTGCATACAGTGTTTACGGGTCTTTTCGGAAGTATTGATAAGTGCCCAAATTTCATCCAGTGACATGGCGGCAGGTACCTCGATGGCTGCATGTTTTCCATGTTCCATGGCATAGATACCCATTTCAGCATGGTGTTTCCAGTCTGTTGCAATGTATACTAAGTCGATATCGTTTCGCTCGCACAGTTGTTTCCATGCATCTTCGCTGCCAGAGTAGAGGGCAGGGGCTTCCATACCGGCGTTAGTTACAATTTTTTGTGCTTTTTCCGCATTTTCAGGCAATAAGTCGCAAAGAGCGACAATTTTAGTTCCCGGTATGTGCGTCCAACGTTCTACCGCACTGGGACCACGCATACCCAAACCGATGAAACCTACACGCACAGTGTCAAGTTTAGGAGTTATTAGTTCGATTACATCCTGTTGTCCCGCAGGACGTTCGGGAACTGGAACTTCAAGAGGTGCATACTCTTTTGTTGCAGTTGTTTCTTTGGGAATTGGGGTACAGCCGGCGAGGCATAATAACGCTATACCGACGAAGAAGGTAGATAGGTTTTTAATCATGGCTCTATTAATTGAAATTTATAGGTTAATAGTAGATGGTTGCAAAAATAGGAAATATCGTTGGAAAAACCTCATAAAATCGGCAGATTGCAGCAACTAAAATTGATTATTAAGAAGTTAGTGGCAAATCGGAGAAATTGGGAAGATGGTATAAAACGGTCTTAAAGCGGATTGCAGCAGGAAAACGGTTTCCTAGCCGTTACCCGAAAGCAATGCAGATTTAACACACTCCATTTCGTTTGCGGCATTCTGCGTAGGTTTGCTTATCAAGAGATAATTCGTTAATTTATTTCACATAAAAGTTTTATCGGAAATTTTACGTTTCTAAATATTTCCATGTGTCTATCTATATCATTTAAAATATCTTCAAATCTCTCAAGATTCGATAAATAGTCATAACCTCCCGACCTGTTAAAGTTTTCTTTTATTTTTAATTTGCCAATAACTTCAAACTTGTCTTTCATAAGTGTCATATCCTTATGAGTAACTAATTTAAATGGAAATCCAAAAAAGAACTCTTTTTTTCCTTCAAAAATTTCAATGGAATCATTGCTATAAGTTCTTTGCCTTTGTGCTTCTGTCAGTAGTATGGCATTGTGTGTATGATAATCCCAAAGTATGTCGATTTTGGGTTGTTGCTTTAAGATTTCTTTTCTACTCGGTCCACCCATTAGGTGTCCGACTATAAATTCATCTTTTAACGTTTCAATTGTTGGTTTTTGTTTTCCCTTGTAGGTTGTAAGTACAAAATCATAGGTTATTTGTGATTTTTCTTGCGTGATTTGTGCACAAATTATAGCACAATAATTGTTGTCTGAAAGTTTAAAGGACAGAACATCATTTGATTCAAAATATAGATTTTTTACAACTCTGTATTTTTTTCTATTTCTAACTTTTTTGTTTGGTGCAGATATTTTTTCTAAAAATCGGTCAAGGACTTTTTGTCTTTTTTTGCCTTCCTTTTCGTCTACATCTTTTGTCCAAAGATTTACACCTGCTTTGAGTTCAATAACTCGTTTCACTTCATTTAAGATTTCATCAGTCAGTTCTCCGATTTCCCAAAATGCCAAGGCGTAAGCTGTAACAAAAATTTCGTGATAAAAATCCGTTTCATCTCCATAATCTTCTTTTATGAATGGAATTTCTTTTTTAATTATTTCAGCACTTGCTCCATTATCATACAATTCCATTATATATTCATAGGTGTCGTGTGCTAAATCTCCATCAATTATTTTTACTCCGTCTGTTGCCATTTCGATTTTATGTTTTTACTATCCCGCTTGCCGATAAATATACGCACTGAATTATTTAAAATACGCAATGCGTAAAAAGTATATTGCAAGTGCGAAGAGTTATCTCCCCCCCCCAAAGGTACTAATTCTTGGGGATACAGACGTTGTTTTCCGTGTGAAACTAATATCAACTTATTTTGCTTTCCTTGATTATCTTGAAAAACATAATAAAATTTATGGAACTTTCCTTATGTGGAAAAGCTACTGCCGTTGATTGACTTCTGCCGGAACATATTGAGATTCTCGGAAAAGGTATTTTCAAATATGTGTGAACGATGTTCCACTTGTGCAATGGTTCAGGCAGAATGCGAATGAATGGAGGAACGGTTTGGGGACTGCATCTACTAAACAGGATAAAGAACTGAAAATATAGAATGCACCCTAAATTCTATTCCAAAAGTAAATAAAAGCATTAGAAGATAAAAGATTATCAGAAAAATTTCCGACTTTTGTAGTCGGATAGAGGCAACTCTTTTCAAAACATACGGGAAAAAAAGAAGCGTTATGTTTATCTTGTAGGTTGGAAACGTAGGAAATTTCGGACTTGGTACAAGGGATAGCATAGTGGTTCTCACGCCATAGCGTGGGCTGCTATTATCATATCTGTGCCAAAGGTTTCCTACGACCTCCAACTTAGACGTGGTAGCATTGCAGTTCCACGCTCTCGCATTTTATAACCGCCTATAAAGGGACTGATAGGCATCGAATAGAATACATATATGGAACAACAGTTTTGTCAAAGTTGTGGTATGCCCCTAACTGATGAAAACAGAGGGACAAATGCCAATGGGAGCAGTAGTGAGGATTATTGCGTGTATTGTTACAAAAAAGGTGAGTTTACCCAAGATTTCACAATGAGCCAAATGATTGAGTTCTGCCTGCAATTCTTAGACCAATGGGCTGTGCAGACCGAATGTAAGTTGAGTCCCGTACAAGCAAAGGAACAAATGCTTCAACACTTTCCCTACCTGAAACGGTGGAAAGAAAAAGATGAACGGACACTAACGGAAAAGGCGACCCACTTGCTTGCCCAATGCGAAAATGTGACCATCGCATCCATTGATGCCGACGGTTATCCGCGACCTGTGCAGATGTCCAAGATACATGCCAAAAGTTTTAACGAAGTCTGGATGGCGACAAGTGTCGGCTCCATGAAAGTGAATGATTTTAAGGCGAACAACAAGGCGGGTCTTTGCTATGACCATTACGGGGATGGCGTTGCCCTGCGTGGTACGGTAGAAATTATTACGGACGATACTATCCGCAAGGACATATGGCAGGACTGGTTCGTTCATCATTTTCCCGATGGACCAAGTGATCCCAATTATGTGCTTCTACATTTCATGGGTACGGAAGCCACCTTTTGGATAAATGGCGAATTTTCTCACTCCAACATCTGATATTTATGAAAACTATTGCACCTGATAATAAAAACATAGCCGCTTGCGGTCTTTATTGTGGAGCCTGCCGTAAGTTCTTGGCGGAGAAATGTTCCGGATGTAAACCAAATAAAAAAGCAACTTGGTGTAAAATCCGCTCATGTTGCCAAGAAAACAAGTTTAATACTTGTGCTGAATGCTCCCATGATGTCAGGGAATGCAAGTTGTTTTCCAATTGGATAAGCAAAGTATTTGCATTTTTGTTTAATTCTGACCGTTCTGCTTGCATTAGCTATATTAAGGAACAAGGTGAACAAGCCTTTGCCGAAGAGATGACAAAACGTAAATGTCAAACCATCAGAAGAAAATAAATATGAAGAACGAGGTGTTATATCTATTGTTAAATAACTATGCTGACCATGAAGCCGTGTTCCTAGCTTCGGCTATTGCGTGTGATGAACGTAGTATAAAAGAAAATCCCAAATACATGAACAAAGTCGTAGCTCCTACATTGGATGTTGTACGCTCATGCAGTGGTTTCCATACTTTACCCGACTATTCTTTTGAAACGATGCCTAATGATTATGCCGCTTTGGTGCTAATTGGTGGTTTCGGCTGGTTCGACGAACTGGAAGCAGATAAAGTCGTGCCAATCGTTCGCCGTGCCATAAAGAAGGGGATTATCGTAGGAGCTATCTGCAACGCTGCTTCTTTCCTTGCCAAACATGGTTTCTTAAATGAGATAAAACATACGGGAAATGGTTTGGAACAGCTACAATTATGGGGAGGAGGCAATTATACCAATAAGGCAGGTTATATGAATGAGCAAGCTGTATCGGACAAACGCATTGTTACGGCAAATGGCACAGGTTACTTGGAATTTGCTAAAGAGTTGTTGTTATTGCTGGAGAATGATACCCCTGAACAAATAGAAATGTTTTACTGCTTCAACAAAGAAGGATTGGTAAAGCTGTTCAGTCAATTACCTTGATAGTATGGATTTGTCAGATTGGTTCAAAGGTTTTGAGAAAGGTATCGCTCGACTCTCATCGGAACAACGAGCAGCCTTCTTTTCAGAATGTAGCAAGAATTGCGTGGATGGTGGTGTGCTTTCCATTTACAGGAAACTCTACAAGGATGCCAATGGAGATATGGATGTTTTCTTTCAGATGGCAGATGAATTGCCGGGAGTAAAAAGCGAGATTGTAGAGAAAGGTCGTGTCTATCATCTTATTTTCTTGGAATGTACTTGTGGCTTGTGTAAAAAAGGATATGTCACCACACCTTTGCTTTGTGAATGTTCACGTCAGAGTGTTCTTTATTCTTTGCAAAACCTTTGGAAAGAACAGAAATTTAGAGTAACACTTTGCCATTCTATTTTGCAGGGTGGACAGAACTGTAAAATAAAAATTGAATTGATATAGGATACTATTCTACCGCGAATCATGCAGCAGGTAAAAAGAAAATGAGTTCATCTTTCTTTTTGCCTGCTATATTTTACTATATTTGCATCTGTAAGAGTTACCCAAACCAGCAAAGTGATGCAGATCACGGTAATTAGGATGGTTGCCAACTCATTATCCTAAAATGAGGTGAATTTTCTAACTCTCTTGATTTCAAAGAGGTATATTCTTTTTGAAGAAATACAATATATTTTTAATGTTAGTGTATTGCTTGTCGGATAAATTGATTTCACTTATACTGTATTTATAACAAAAAAGCAGTCTTGAAAAGTCAAGACTGCTTTTTTGTTATAATTGTAATTCAATTCCCTCAATCAAAAAGTACGGTTCTTATTTAGGTCTATAACCATACATTAATGCGGCATTAATTTCAATAGCCCTCATATATTCTTTGAAAATTTTTTTTACTCTTTTCATCCTGCTATCCTTTTTTAAAACATTAAAAACTAATCTTTTGTACCTTTTACTTTGTATCGTACCCCCAAGCACGGAGGGCGTCATTTCCCATATCTTTGAGACCTGCTTTGATGATCTCTTTCAATTTCTTCATAATGTTATCCTTTCTTTGATTAAAAAAATAGGGTTATTTTCTTACTTAATCCCTATACCCCAAGCTCTTACTTCGTTTTCACCCATTAGAGCAAGGGCTTTCTTAAAAATACTTTTTACCTTTTTCATAATCTCGTTATCCTTTCTTTTTATGTTTTACAACACAAAATTATACTGTTTTGTTCTAGATTGTACTCTGATAAAGATAAAATGTATGCGAAAATGGCAAATTCTTGATGCAGGTCAAGAATTTGCCATTTTTGATTAAAAAACTATTTCAGAAGCCTAGCTTCTTAAATTCATTTTCAAAATTAGGTGTAAATATTTCTTTTCCAATATTGCTCCTGATCTCTTCTAGTGACCAAAAACGGCCGCCATCCAGTTCCTCGCTGGGAATAATGGGACCGTCATAAGTGGTTTTATGCGAGAATACCAATTCTTTTTCCCGGGTGGATTCGAATACATAGCTAGTCAGTAATTCGGGAGTAAAGTCGGTGATGCCCAGTTCTTCTTTTACTTCACGTTTCAAGGCTGTTTCCACACTTTCACCCAAATCTATGTGTCCGCCTACGGCTGTGTCCCATTTGCCTGGCTGAATATCTTTCCAGTCAGGACGCCTTTGCAAATAGAGTTCGCCTTTACTGTTGAATACATGCAAGTGGACTACCGGATGTAGCAATTTACTTCCATTATGACATTCTCCACGGGTTGCAGCTCCTGTTATGTTTCCTTGTTCATCTACTATAGGAAACATTTCTTCTTTATTATCATAATTCATCTTCGCTATTTTTTGTTACTGCAAAGATATGAATTCGGACTCGGATTATATGGATCTTATAGTTTTTAATAGTAAAAAGGGATGTGAAATCTTTATAATCCGATTCCGAAATGCCGTTTAATAATTTACTTGATGCCGTTTTAAAAAAGCTACTGTTTTATGTATTTCCTTATACATCACAATATCTTCTTTTATAAAAGGTATCTCGTTGCGGTAGGTGGCGAGAAACTTCTCAATAAACGGTGAACTACGGAGCGGACGGCGGAAATCTATACCTTGTGCGGCGTTCATCAATTCGATGGCAAGTATATGTTCCAGATTATCCATCACTTTGTAGAGCTTGGTGGCGGCGTTGGCTCCCATACTTACATGGTCTTCCTGTCCGTTGCTGGATACTATAGAGTCGCTACTGGCGGCATAACAGTACATTTTATTCTGGCTTACCATGCTGGCAGCCGCATATTGGGGAATCATGAAACCGGAGTTAAGTCCCGGATTGGCAACTAGAAATTCGGGCAATCCGCGAAGTCCCATAATGAGTTGTGCCACACGCCGTTCGGATATGTTTCCCAGTTCGGCCATAGCAATGGCAAGATAATCATATACCAATGCCAGGGGCTGTCCGTGGAAGTTGCCACCTGAAATGATAAGGTCTTCATCGGGGAAGATAGTGGGATTATCGGTAACTGAATTTATCTCGGTCAACAGTACTGAAGCTACGTGGTTGATGGCATCTTTGGTTGCACCATGAACTTGTGGGATGCAACGGAATGAATAGGGGTCTTGTACGTGTTGTTTGGGCTGTACGATGATTTCACTGCCTTCCAGCATTCTTCGGAATGCGGCTCCGGTTTCTATCTGGCCTTTATGCGGACGCATTTGTTGGATACAATCCATGAACGGATCGATGCGGCCGTCAAAGGCTTCCAGGGAGATGGCGGCAATGAGGTCGGCTTTCTTGGAAAGACGGAAGGCTTTGAGTATGGCATACACTCCGTTGGCACTCATAAACTGGGTACCATTGAGCAGAGCCAGTCCTTCTTTGCTTTTCAATTTGACTGGTTCCCAACCAAACTCATCAAGCACGCTGATAGCTTCGCAGCGTTTACCTTTATAATACACATCGCCTACGCCGATCAACGGAAGGAAGAGATTGGCGAGCGGGGCAAGATCTCCTGAGGCTCCCAATGAACCGCGGTCATAGACAATGGGCATTACATCGTTATTGAAAAAGTCAATAATGCGCTGTACAGTGATGACTTGTACGCCACTGTGTCCCAAAGAAAGAGCATGAGCTTTTAATAAAAACATCAGCTTCACAATGACATGGGGCATTTCTGCGCCTACACTGCAAGCGTGGCTTTTTACCAGGTTCTCTTGCAAAGTACTCAGTTCATCGGAAGAAATATTACGGTTGCACAGGCTGCCGAATCCTGTAGTGATGCCATAGAGAGGGACATCGGATTCCTTGATCTTTCTGTCCAGGTAATCCCGGCATTTCTGAATCCGGTCTTTAGCTTCGGGAGCCAGTTCCAATTTCAGATTTTCATTAATAATACGTTCGATGATGTCAAAAGTGAGGTCACCCGAACCTATTTGATATACATTCTTCATGGTCTGATTCTTTTTTTAACCGCGGAGGTTGGGATTAAAACATGGTTTTCACATAGTCCAGTATTTTCTGTTCTTCGGCAATGGTCGTCTGTTCTATCATATCGGCCTCTTCGCTCATCTCTTTGACGAATTTTTCGTCTTTGATAGAAGTGAGGTTGATACGTACATTCAGCAAGGCTCCCAGAATGGCAGTCCGGGCACACATCATGGACACGCAGGCATCGGTTACAGCGTTGCTGTTCCCTTTTCTGGCTACCACATCAATCATGGGCAGAATGGAATGGACGGTACGTGCCACCTCCATAGGCACTTGGGCGGCATATTTGCTTTCCTTCTGTATGGTTTCACTGCGGATAGCCTTTTCTTCATCCGTTTCTTTTGGAAGTTTGAATGCGGAGAAAACACGGTCGTATGCTTCTGAATCACGGTCTACATCGGTTATCAGCTGGCGGGTGAGTTCTTCGAAACGAACAGAAAGATCTTCCATAATTTCGTTCACTTCTACATATTTCTTGCGGCCTATGGTAAGATTGGCTACCATAGCTGCCAGTGAGGTGGCAAGGGCTCCATTGAGTGCTGAAACACTGCCGCCACCGGGGACAGGATCATTACTGAGTACTTTATTGATAAATTCTTTGATGGTAAGTTCTGTTAACATGGCTATTAGTATTTAATTGGTTAATTTGAATTTAGAATACGTCCTCCTTTGATGGTCAGCTTGACTGCGTTCATACCTGTATAATAAGGTAATATATGGGGGGTGTCGGTTCCCAGTAAAACAAAGTCTCCCTGTTTTCCGGCTTCTATGCTTCCGATGCGGTCGGCGCGTCCGAGAGCTGCCGCACCGTTCAGTGTGATGGCTGTGATAGCCTCTGCAACGGTCAGTTTCATATAGATGCAGGCTAGAGCAAAAGTTAGCGGGATGGAACCGGAGAAACAACTGCCTGGATTTAGATCGGTGGCAAGGGCTACGGCACAGCCGCTGTCTATCATTTTCCTGCCACGGGCGTAGGGCTCTTTTAGTGTAAAGGCAGTTAGTGGCAATAGAGTGGCTACTACATTATTTTGTGCCAAAGCTTTTATGCCTTCATCGGATGCTTGCAACAGATGGTCGGCGCTGAGGGCCTTCAATTCTCCTGCCAGTTCTGCTCCTCCAAAGCTGACAATTTCATCAGCGTGCAACTTGGCACCGAAGCCTAGAGCTTGCGCAGCTTTCAATAACTTTCGAGACTGATCTACAGTGAATACCCCTTTTTCACAGAAAATATCGCAATTTTCGGCCAATTGTTTCTGATGAATCATGGGCAACATTTCGTTAATCAGAAAATCAATATATGCGTCACTTCGCCCTTTGTATTCTTCGGGTAAGGCGTGAGCACCTAAAAAAGTGGTGGCAATATCTACTTTCCGGTCGGGACATTCATTGATAACTTGCATGACACTGAGTTGTTTCAGTTCTGTATCACGATCCAGACCATATCCGCTTTTTCCTTCCACAGTGGTGACCCCCATCCGGCTCATGGTATCCAGAAACCATTCGGCTTTATGTTTCAGTTCTTCAAAGGAAGCTTCCCGGGTGGCACGTACAGTATTGATAATGCCTCCGCCACGTTCCATGATGCTCATATAACTGTCGCCGTTGAGCCGCCAGATGAATTCGTCGGGGCGAAACCCTCCGAAAACCAAATGGGTATGAGAGTCAACGAATCCTGGCAACAATACATTCCCTCTGGCGTCAAGTACTTTATAGCCGGGCTTTTCATGGCTTATACGGTTTTCGCCAACATAGGTAATAATACCGTCGGTTATTCTTACCGTTCCGCAAGGAATGTTGAGAAGTTCGTTCATGGCTTCTCCTTTCCGGGCGGTTCTGCCTTGCGGAGTAACGATGTGGGCATTGATGATAATCAAGTTGTTGCTCATAACTTTGTTCTTGTTTATTCCATGATACGTGCTTCCAGCACTTGTTGCATGGAGAAGTTTTCCAATCCCAGATAGTAAGAGGCAGTGTCTATCAAGGCCTCCATAGGAACAAGTCCTACGATTTCGCTGCCGATGATGCTTACTCCGTAGCGTTTGGCTTCAAAACGTACCATTTCGAATGCCCGGTAGATAGCGGTTTTACTATAGTCGGTGAGATTCATGGATACCTGAGTGATACCCCGATCCTTCAGTTCCACGCCCATGGCCTTGCAATAGCGCAGTCCGCCACCGATAAAACGGATTTTCTTGGCAATGTCATGCGCTATTTCTAGGCTGGGAGTATTGAGATTTATATTGTAGGCAACTAAGGGCATACGGGCTCCGATGGCTACAGTTCCAGCAGTGGGGTGACGTTCCGCAGGACCAAAATCGGGATGCCATTCGGGTTGGTGAATCTTTTCCTTCATTCCTTCGAATTCTCCTTTACGGATGACAGCAAGATTTTCACGATGTGGTGCACTAGCTGATTTTTCATATAAGAATACAGGGAGATTATATTGAGAGGCCACCCGTTGTCCCACTTCTTTGGACACCGCTATAGCATCTTCCATGGTACATCCTTTGATGGGAATGAATGGAACTACATCTACAGCTCCCATACGGGGGTGCTGTCCTTGGTGATGGTTCAGGTCAATTAGTTCTACTGCTATACCGATAGCTTCTATCACAGCTTCTTTCAAGGCGTCCGGTTCTCCAACGACGGTAACTACCAGCCGGTTGTGGTCTTCATCGTTACTATAATCCAATAATTTTACGCCTGCCTTGGCACGAAACGGAGATACAATCTCGTCTATTTTTTGTAAGTCACGTCCTTCGCTGAAGTTGGGGACGCATTCCATAATTTTTGTCCAGTTCATAATATCACTTATTTAATTCCTTTATCTTTTAATATTTTATTGATTAATGAGTCTTCTGCTAGATGCGGCAGGGTGATATGATAACCATCGGCATGGCTTTCGTTGAACTCCGCCGAAGTTTCCATGGCATGAGGGTTGCGTGCCCACGAACGGCGTGCCACTCCTCCCATTACATCCCATAACATGGATGAGCGGAGAATACGGTCTACCCGTTCACTGCCGTCGCATACCATTCCGAATCCGCCATTGATGGCTTTACCTATACCTACACCACCTCCATTGTGCAAAGCGACAAGGCTCATGCCCCGGGCACAATTTCCGGCAAAGCATTGCACAGCCATATCTGCCATTACATTGCTGCCGTCCTTGATATTGGAAGTTTCCCGGAAAGGAGAGTCGGTACCGCTTACATCGTGGTGGTCACGTCCCAACATGATAGGACCTACCTCGCCCCGGCGTACCATTTCATTGAAACGCAGTGCGATATTCATACGTCCCAGTGCGTCTTGATACAGAATTCGTGCTTGGGTCCCTACCACCAGGTTATTTTTTTCGGCGTCGCGAATCCATATCCAGTTGTCCATATCCTGTCCGCGGCGATCTTTAGGGATACACTCCATAGCAGCATGGTCGGTCTTTATCAAATCTTCCTTTTTTCCGCTCAGGCATACCCAGCGGAAGGGGCCGTAACCATAATCGAAAAGTTGGGGTCCCATGATATCCTCTACATAGGACGGCCAGATGAATCCATCCTTCTCGTCTGTTCCATTGCGTGAGATTTCTTTCACTCCAGCGTCATAAATCGCTTTCATGAAAGAATTGCCATAATCGAAGAAATAAGTGCCCCGTGCCACCAGTTCCTTGATAACATGGAAATGGCGGCGCAAAGTTTCGTCCACCATTTTATCAAAAGTTTCTCTGTCTTCTTTCAGCATATGGGTACGTTCTTCGAATGAGATACCTGCAGGACAATAACCGCCTTCGTAAACGGCATGGCAGGAAGTCTGGTCACTGAGAAGTTCGATGTGGATGTTGTGATGTAGCGCATACTCCAACAGATTGACTACATTGCCATGGTAGGCTATGGAGCAGGGGATTCGTCGGGCCATGGCATCGGTAGCCAGCCGGTAGGCTTCAGACAAATCGGATGTGATATGCTGTACCCACCCTTGGCGGTGGCGGGTTTCTATGCGTGAATAATCTACTTCGGCTATGATGGCCACTGCTCCGGCTATCTCTGCCGCTTTGGGTTGTGCGCCACTCATTCCGCCTAATCCGGAGGATACGAAAAGATGGCCGTTCAGGTTACCGTTCTGAGGTACTCCTAATTTCATGCGGCCGGCATTTAATAAGGTGTTGAATGTGCCGTGTACAATGCCTTGGGGACCGATGTACATCCAGCCTCCGGCCGTCATCTGTCCATAATTGGCTACTCCCATCTGCGCGGCGATTTCCCAGTCTTTCTGGTTGTCGAACATGCCTACCATCATGGAGTTGGTGATGATGACGCGGGGGGCTTCGGGATGTGATTGGAATAAGCCCAAAGGATGGCCGCTTTCTACCACCAGGGTCTGTTCATTGGTCATTATCTCCAGATACTGCTTGATAAGCCGGTATTGCATCCAGTTCTGACAAACTTGTCCGGTTTCGCCGTATGTCACCAGTTCGTAAGGATAAAGGGCGATATCAAATGAAAGGTTGTTGTCTATCATGACTTGGAATGCTTTCCCTTCGATGCAATTCCCTTTGTATTCGTCAATGGGCTTTGCTTTCAAATCACCTTCGGGCCGGAAACGGTAACCGTATATTTTGCCCCTGGTAAGTAATTCGTCCGTCAATTCGGGAGCGAGTTGCTCATGCAGTTCCACAGGAATGTACCGCAATGCATTCCTCAACGCCGTTTCCGTTTGGGCGGGTGTCAAGCGGTAGCCCCGGTCGGGAGCGCGGCGGATGCCTTCCGTGAATGTAGGATAGGCAGGTAAGTCATTGGATAAAGTGATAGTCATAGTATGTAAGTGTTTTGTCACAAAGATAGCAAAACTACTGGAATACTATAAGTTTGAGAATATGTTTAGTGACATAAAGTTATATAAACTCAGTATAATATATTGTTGATTTTAGAAATACAGCGATGGCATGTGCTATGGGAGGCTCTCCGGATTTGTTTTAAGTAAAATAATTATTATTCAATACTAATAGAATAGTGATAATTGTCGCTTACAGGTATAGTATCTTCATAGTATACAGGTTTAGTCTTTATACATTTGGAGAACACGCTGTGCCATTTCTTTCATTTCTTGACGTAAGGTAACCGGAGCCATTACCTCAACGCTATCGCCAAAGGAACGTAGAAGTGAACGTAATTCATAGTTGTCTTGTACTTTCAGTCGAACCTCCCATTTGCCGTCGGCTTGTTTGCTGTTTAGCACAGATTGAGACTCATGCAGCGGCTTTGTTGTAATGTAATTCCACGCCTGGTCGGTAACGTGCAAAATGACATTTTCCACAGGGGCGCCTTCAACTACGGAAACGCCGACCACGTCACTAAAGAACTCTTCAAAATCAAAGTCATTGTCCAGAGGCTCAAAGGTTCGGGTCGTTTCCTTTATTCCTTCAATCCGGTCTATCGCATAGTTGGACATTTTATCGAAGTCTTTGCGTTTCGCCACCAAGAACCAGCGATTATTGTACTGTTTCAAGTGATAGGGGCTCACCACAACTGTTCTGACATCTTTACCGAATGGATGGTAATTTATTTCTATTACTTTCTTTGCTACAATAGCTTCGAATATGGGCTTGTACCATTTGTCTATACCTGTAAGGTATTGGTTGTGCTGGAAACTGACTGCCTTTTGAGTCTCACTGCCTAGTTTTGAAGTGGTATAAAGTTTCTTTTCCAGGTCATCCAGCCAGTCGAACTGAGGAACACCTTCAAAGCGTTTCATGATGGCGGCGGCTTCGAGTATACAATCCATTTCTTCTTGGGAAGGACCGGATTCGGCCATAGTCTTTGAACCGACTGCATAGCGGTAATACTTTTTATGGCCGTCTTGGATTCTGTCGATAATGACTCCGTACATCAATTCCATATCGTTCATATCGTCAAAGATTTGACGACGCTGTACTCCTTCGGCACCTTTTGAACCGCTATCACCATTCTGTCGTTCAAGTGCCATACGGCAGGCCTCGATGAGATCGTTCATGTAGTATTTTCTGGTTCTGCTGCTAAAGCATTTGTCTAAAGCTCTGTATCGAGCCATCGCGTTTTTATTTGTTGCCATCGCCTTCTGTTTTATGACTGTTTTTTATTTTGGTACAAAGTAAAATAGCAACTGTGCATTCTTGCCGCACAGCTACTATAAATTTCACTTTTCCATGCGGAATAACACCCAGTCTGTCATGGCATAAAGTTTTCAATGTCTTCTGTCCGGATTAGTCTTTCGGGTTTATTCGTTATGTCTGGTTTCGTCTATGATTTCGCCGAATTTCTCTGCGGTTTCCTTGATGTCGGTGAACTCAGATCGTTTCATGCCGCTTAAGCCGGTACTTGTCCATTCGCTGAGGTCATCAGCAAAAACACCTTTGTTCATACGGTCCAGATAGTTCGCGGATAAACCGTCAGGCATATTTTTCAGATCCATCATGCCGATACGTTGTACAAAGTATGCATAATCGCCGTCGATGATGATGTTCTTGTGCGCTGCCATCTTATAGATTGACATCCAATGACGCTTTTTGGTGAATAGCGGAGTGTAACTTTGCGCTTTCAGAATGCTGCGTTTCAAAAGGTCCATCTTCTCTTCTTCGTTCATCTTGTTAATAGGACACTCTGCCACCTTTTGGACAGGTTCATCCTCTTCGGAATTATCCCTGCTGTAAGTATCCATTTCGTAAGAGGCTGCAGGAGCAGAAGGATACATAACAGGAATGGTGACTCCCGAATTGTCAAGTTCACAACCTGCCATTTCCAAGTCTGTAATGCTGACCATTACGGCATAGATATACATGCTGACCACCATGTGGATGGCTGGAGCAACCTCTGCATCGGGGAGTTCCGGAGCATGGTGAACGTTCTCGTTTCTCCACTTTGAAATACACTTGTAGTAGGTTTCAAAAGTGTTCAATTTCGGATTTTTGCCATGATTATAGTAGAGGTTATCTATTTCATGGAAAGTCTTTACAATGGCCACCCAACCATCTGCACCTTTTGTAGACATAAATTGTTCTCCCTCTTTCAGGTAATAGAGTTTGCGGAGGAATGCCTCATACTTGGGCAACAATGCCGCGAATATCACTTTCAAGTCTACCGGCTCGTTCTCACCACGATAGAACTTGTTCAATTGATTTGGAATCATGGTGTTCAGACCATCCAAATTTTTCACAGTATGGGTCTTCAAGATGGCGAAAAGACAATCGAGCACTTCTTCAAGTTCACGATAGCCGTGTCCGCAGAGTTCACTGAAAGTATCTTCTAGTTTCTCAAACATCACATCTTTAAGCAACTCCTCATTATATTCAAGCACGTTACTTGTATGGAAACTTTGCCCCAGGAAGGTTACCAGCATGTTTAAGAATTCCTCATTGAATGCTTGGTTGCTGTTGAGCAGTTTCTTCAAGTTGATATACTTGCCTAACTGTGTTGCGACTTTTTTGTTGAACTCCTTTTCTACCATCTTCAACAGGCTGGAGCGAGAGTTTTCTGCGCTGAATGCCTGTTTTATGTTCGGGTCATTTCTCAACTGGCGCAGCAACTCAAGGATGATCTGGTCATTTTCGTTAAGAAAACCTTCATAAGGCTCGTTCATCATGTGGATGAGATGATCGAGATGATCAAACTCCTTTTCCCCGCTGCTAATGCCAGCAGTACTTGGAGGCGTCAGTTCGCCGTCTTCTCCTTCTAATGTGATACAGCCCTGTTCTGCCAGCTGGATACGATACTTGTCGAGGTCAATCTTTTCCAAGATGTCCAGTGGCAAAGTCTCCTTAGTATAAGGCAGGTATTTGTAGTAGAGCTTGCAGAACATGTAGAAACGTTCCAAGTCAGGATCAAGGAATTTCATTAACTGAGCAAGCAATCCGTACTGGCGGATGTAACGGTTCACTTCCTTGCGGATGAGTTCCTGTTCCTCTTCAGGTAACGGTTTTACATATTCGTTTACCAGTTGCCCTAAGATAGATGGAATGCCGGCTATCTGTTGTTCATCTCCGCAGAGCAATAAGGTTACCACCTTATCTATATCGTTCTGTGTAAAGAGTTTCCTGCGCTCGATGTCATTCTTATATTCATAGATGTTCGACGGGTTATAGTTTCCTTGCAACCAGGTCGTATCATAGTAGGGCTCGAATGCAGCCTTTATGTCTTCGTGTTTGTTTACGAAGTCGATAATCAGGGTATCTTGCTTGTCGGGATGGCAGCGGTTCAAACGACTCAGCGTTTGGATGCACTGCACACCGCCTAGCTTTCTGTCTACAAACATAGTATGGAGTAAAGGCTGGTCGAATCCGGTCTGGAACTTGTCGGCTACGACTAAGAACCTTTGATTAGGCTGTTTGAATTCAACGGCAATGCCGTTGTCTTTGATTCCGAAGCCGTTTATTTTCTCCTCTGTATATTTGTTGCCATTGATTTCTACTTCACCACTGAATGCCACAAGTGCTTTTATCTCGCCATTGTATTTCTCTTTCAACCGGCGTGTGATGGCTTGGTGGAACAATATGGCGTTGGCGCGGCTGGAAGTCACTACAATGGCTTTGGCCTGCCCTTTCATCTTTTGGGCAGAGTGCTGCATGAAGTAGTCTACCATCATATTGGCTTTGTAGTTGATGACGTATGGGTGCTGGTTCACATATTGCATCATCAAACGGAGTGCGTTCTGCTTTTCGTATTCAGGTGTGTCTTCAGGAAGGTCTATCTTGCTTACCAGCTCAAACATGGTCTGGAAGGTGGTATAGTTTTTCAGCACGTCAAGGATAAAGCCTTCCTCGATGGCTTGTTTCATGGAATAGGTGTCGAATGCCTTTCCGTTACGGCCATAGAGTGCAAAAGTCTGTGACTTTGGTGTGGCTGTGAAAGCAAAGTAACTGATATGGCCGCTATTGATGCTGCGGGCAGCTTGCAGTTCGGCCAACATTTGGTCTTGCATATTGTTCTCGGCTTCACGGCTCTCAATTCCAAACTCTTCTACTGTTTCGCGAAGTTCATTCTTGTCGGTGAGAACTTGACGCACATTGTGCGATGCTTGCTTGCCAAAGGCTGTATGCGCTTCGTCTATGATGACAGCGAAGTGTGAACCGGCAGCCTCCTTCAACTTAGGTAATGCAAAGCTGAACTTTTGTTCCGTGGAGATGATGATGCGGTGACCGCCTTCTGCTAATGCCTTTGCCAGATTACGTGAACCTTTGCGGATGTCTTTCACAGTACCGGCTACTTCTTCCATTCCCTTTATTTCATCGGCAATGTTCCGGTCGAGCACAATACGGTCGGTAATCATAATAACCGAATCGAATACCGGGGTGTTGTCTACATTCTGAAGGTTTGCCAGTTGGAAGGCCAGCCATGACATGCTCTTTGTTTTGCCTGAACCTGCTGAGTGCTGCACGAGATAGGTTTGCCCTACACCTTTCTCGCGCACGTCGCTAATGATGTTGCGTACGCAACGCAACTGGTGATAACGGGGGAATATATAGAACGGTTCACCCTTCTTAGGTGTAATGTGTTTAATGAAATGCTGAATGAGATTTAGTAAAGAATCAGCTTGCAGCACCTCTTTCCACATATAGCAGGTCGGATAATCTCCTTCTACTTGTGGATTCACCGTTTCCTTGTTGAATGGGAGGAAGCGTGTATTATCGCCGGCCAACTGGGTGGTCATCATCACCCGGTTGTTATCCATGGCGAAATGGACCAGGCAGGTGCGAAGCATACGGTTCTGCGGGTGGCGGTTGGTCTGATATTGGTGCATGGCGTTTACCACAGTCTGACCGGTAGCTTCGTTCTTCAGTTCCAGAGTAATGATAGGCAGACCGTTTAACAGAATGCAGAGGTCGAGTTCGTTATCCTTATCGAAGCCCTGCGTGCTGTACTTCATCTGGCGAACCACGCTGAAGATATTTTTCTTGTAGAGGTGGTCAGCATCATCATCATCAAGGGTCATCTTCGGTTTGAAAGCTGCCAACCGGATGCGTCGGCCTTGCAGCATGAAGCCATTCTTCAACAGTGACAGCAAACTTTCACCACGATTAATTTTCGTGTTGATAGTTTCAATCACAATGTTGAGCGCATCTTGTTCGTCTGCGAAACTTTGAGTGATAAGTTTCTGCCACATAGGTTGCTCGCGCAAAAATTGTAAAAGCATATCTGAGTCCACCAACTTTTGAATATTGAAATCCTTTGGTGTGCGTTGATTGTACATCTTGCTTCCTGCAAGGTATTCTGCTATGTGTTTCTCAAAGAGAGTTTCGTTTAGTAGTTCAAACATATCGGTTCATATTTTTCGTTTTATGATTGCAAAGCTCGTATATAACCGTGCAGTGTTTCTGCACAATTTACTCTTCTATTGCATTTTCTATGTCTTCAATACTTGGCAGTTTCTCTGCCAGTGTCTTTTTCAGTACTTCATCAAGTTCATAGGTTGCTATTCCCAACGGTCGGTCGATGCCTTCAAAAGCCCATTTAACCACCGTCTCGTTTTTCGACTTGCATACCAGCAGTCCTATACTGGGGTTGTCATTATCATCTTTCAAAAGATGGTCTGCCGCCGACACATAGAAGTTGAGTTTACCGGCAAATTCAGGCTCAAATTCCACGACTTTTAGTTCAAGCACGACATAGCATTTCAGCTTTGTATGATAGAATACCATATCCGGAAAGTAGCTGGTTCCACCAGGCATGCGAAGTTCCATCTGACTTCCAACGTATGCAAAACCTGTACCTAATTCCAGCAGAAAACGACGGATATTGTGTTCTAAGGCTTCTTCAAGCATGTGTTCATTGTATGGTTTTCGCAATGTGAGGAAATCGAAGTTATAAGGGTCTTTCAATATTTCTTGTGCCAGTTCATCTTGTGGTTGTGGCAACTTATCGTTGAAATTGGTCTGCGCTTTTCCTCGTTTTTCATAAAGACTTGCTTTCTGCATATTCATCAGCGTGGCGCGACTCCAGTTGCCGGCAATCACTTCGTTTATATAGAATAATGCTTCGTCCACAGTCTTACTCTTGGCCATGATTTCAATGTGATGTCCCCAGGGCACAAGAGCGAATTTTTGTGGCATGGATAATTCGCCAACAAGTTGTTGGCAAATTGACTCATCATCGCTTGTATAGAATCTGAACCACTGTGCCACATACCGCAAGTTGGTGTATGATAATCCTTTCATACCAGGAAACTCATCTCGCAAATCAAAGCTGAGCTGTTGCAAAACACCACTTCCCCATGCTTGTTCCGCTTTCATCTTTACAATGTCACGACCTAAGCTCCAATAGAACTCCAGCAGCGTGCTGTTTACTTTGATGGCGGCTTTTATCTGACTGTTTCGCAAACGAGATTTGATATCGGCAAACCATTGCTTATATTCTGCGGTTATAGCAAATTTATCTCGCTTTACGAAATGAGGTTCTTCTTCTTCTTTATTGCTTGTTTTCATGGTCTTATGCTTTATGTGTCAGCTTACTTTTATCTTGCCTGTCACTACGTTGGTAATGAGGCTTTGTTTCAGTTCTTGAAGATAAGCAATTTTTTTCTTTTGGGTAGCGATAATGTGGTCAATCTTTGAACATTTTGTATCAAGGTAGGTGGCGATTTGTTGTTGCTCGGAAAGAGGAGGTATTGGAATCTTTGTTTTATTCATATCACCCATTGTAATGTGCATCATTGTACTTCCATGCATATCGCTCATTTTTTGATTTGTCACTGCTCTTAATAAATAATATGAATACATTTTATCCATTGATGTAGCCAGTTGCACTTTCCATATATGGTAATGATATATTGTTTTTGCTTCATTCCAAATATATGGGCCAACTGAAGCTGACCAAGCATATAGTAAATCATCCTTATCACAATACTTATCGGGTTCTAGTTCCATATTTGAATAGTACCACGAATCATTTGTGAAGAAGTTTCCAACACGAAGTACCTTGTATTTTCCACTTGGTAGCAATTCGTTTTGTGAATACGCACGTCCGTTTATAAGTCTTAAGAAGAAACGTAAACAGGCGATGTCCCAGTGCATAGGAATATTACCAATCCAGTTTACACCACTGTCTTTTAGTGGCGTATTTGGATTCAATCCCCGTGTCACGGCACGAGTGATAAGTGATTGTTTAAGTTCATCAAGATATTCTATTTTCTTTTCTGCCTTAGCAATCATCTTGTCAATCTTCTCGGTCTTGACATCAAGGTAGGAGGCAATGGATTGCTGTTCGGATAACGGAGGAACAGGGACTTTTAATTTTCTGATTATATCTTGGCTTATATTAGGTTGTCCACCTCCAAATGATGATAATAGTAATTCTTCTTTAGCTATGATAAATGAATAAAAAGTATACTTTGGGCATATTCTTTTAGATGGTACAATTATACAACAGGCTTGATTGGTTGCTGTCTCTATATCAAGTAAACCAACTTTACCAATTGTTGCTCCATACATTGCAATCACAACAGAATGAATAGGATAGAACTTCATTTTGCATTCATCTACAGCTTTTGGGGTTATTTTCTTACTTGTTTCAGTTATCAATCCATTATTTAAATCACCTGTTTGAAGCCAGTTGAGACCTTTTTCTGAATAATAGTCTTCACGCGAGGATAATGGCGTTGTACCACTTCCTATTATTGGATGTACACGTGATATCTTTATCGCCTCCCAATGATTGGGTATTTCTCCAATCCATTTCACTCCACTATCTTTATAAGCATCATATTTCTTCATCATCCCTCTTTTTAATCATTCAACAATGAAGATAATTCCTGTTCTTCATCTTCTTCAAGTGCCCGAATATCCGCAAGGATATCCTCTACTGAGCGTAGCGGCTGATATTCATAAAACAGTTTTGAAATAGGGAACTCGCAACCTATCTTATCTTTCTCTCTATCCATCCATGCGTCAGGAGTAAAGCGAAGGACTTCGTTTTGAAAATACTCTTGAATATCCGTCTTGAATGGAATCGATTCATAGTCACGCAAATTAGTGTCAGCGACCAAGTCGCTGTTATCATCAAGTGGTATGACATGAACCTCGGGGGCAGTTTCAGACACTTCACCAAAGAAGGTGCGACAATCTTTGATAAGTTTTGCGGTAGTCTTTATCTTTTTTGACTCCAAGTAAGCAAAGAACTCAGCATCAGTGCGCTCTGTATCAATATCGTCCAATGCAACGATGTTTGCCAAAGCTTCGTTTTGTTTCTTTTCATCGAGCGCAGCATATTTTGTCTTCACATTCTTGTATATAAGACGGAGAGGACGTTCAACGGTAATATAAGTATAGAAGAAATCATCCTTATCCATAAGTTTTGCATTGTCGCAAGTCTCAAAAGCATGGTAGATACGACCTATTTCACTTCGACCGTAATCGCTGACCAAGACATTTTTCATACCGAGGTTCTTGCGCATAGGCTGTACGTACTCGTCTTTAGCTGCATTTATCAGTAGCACTTTATTCTTGTGGCTTTCGGGCTTTTTGTTATCAAATATCCAAAGGTAGGTAGCGATACCTGTGCCATAGAACAAACCGCCGGGCAAAGCAATGATAGCGTCAAGTAAATCATTGTCAAGCATGTGCTTGCGAATATTGCTCCAGCCGGAACCTGCACCACCGTTAAACAATGGTGAGCCATTAGAGAGAATGCCTACACGACTGCCTTTGGGGTCCATCTTATGGAGCATGTGCAAGGTGAATAGTAACTGACCATCGCTTTTGTCGGGCAGTCCCGGAGCAAAGCGGCTGTTTTTATCTTCCGCTTCGGCAGAAACGGAGTCGTATTCACGTTTCCAGTCCACACCGTACGGAGGGTTCGCCAGCATAAAGTTGAACTTTTGGTCGCGGAACTCATCGACAAGAAGCGTGTCACCTACAGCGATACCCTTTGCTTCGTCCCCCTTCATGATAATATCACTCTTGCAGAGTGCGTATGTTTTGTCGTTTAATTCCTGACCAAACAGGTTGACGGTTACATCCACTCTACGCTCCTTTGCTGTTTCCTCTATGGTGTCCTTGGTCAATGTCAGGATGCCGCCTGTACCACAGCAGGGGTCATATACAGAGATTATCTTCCCATCTTGGTAAATCTTATCTTCTTGGCCGAGCAAGGTAATCTCCGTCATCAAGCGGACGATGTCACGAGGAGTATAGAACTGACCGGCACCGATACCTACAGATTCTTTTGCGTAACGAATGACAATTTCGAAAACAGTACCCATCATGTGGTTGTCTACTTTGTCGGGACTGAGGTCGATGTTCAGTACAAAAGCTTTAGTCACTTGGAGCAGCAGGTTCTTGCGGGCAAGGTTTGAGAAGATGTCGCTCAGGCTTGCGTTTTCACCTTTACCGGTGAAGTTTTTCAGAATCTCACGGATGTTTGGACTGAAACCTTCAAGGTAGGTCTTAAAGTTGTTCGTCAAGTCGGCAGGAACTGTTATCAACTTAGAGAGTGACAGACCACTCGTGTTGTAGAATTTGTAGCCGGCAGCATCCATGAGCATCGGCATCATATTGTCGATATCCTCTTGTGAGGTCTGACCAAGTTCTTCAAGCTGCTTCATGTTAGTTGCCACAAGGGCCTCTGAACCTACAAGTACGCAGTCCAGACGGCGGAGGAGAGTGAACGGAAGAATTACATCCTCCACGTCCTTATTGTCATATACATTGCGAAGGAGCTCCTTCACGTTCCATATCATCTGACCTAATTCTTCTGCTGTCATATTGGATTTTTCATTGTTCGTTTCTAGTCATATTGTGTATAGTCTTTTACTCAAATACAAAAATAGTGGATTATTCTCAAATTCTTTTCTCGTTGACTAAAAATCTATTTCCGTTTACCAATGTCTTTTTCCAAGTTGCTTCTTGGGCATAGCTAAGACTTTTTATACGGATGACTAATTCTTTTTATACAGCATACTAAGACGCCCCATTGCAATAGGATATACGTCCTGCTGTCGTAGGATGTAGTAAACATTTGTATAAAAAGCCTTAATAATACGGAAGAAAGGCTTTATATCTGTGATGAAGTTTTAGGGGATCAGCAACGAACTGTCTCCATAGCTCAGGAACCTGAAATCATGTTCCAAAGCATAGTCATAAATCTTTCGCCAGTTTCCTCTCACAAAGGCAGAAACCAATAGCAGTAATGTACTTTGTGGTTGATGGAAATTGGTGACCATTTTCCGGACTATTTTGTATTGATATCCCGGTGCGATGATAATTTGAGTACTGCTATGCAACGCTTCCATTTCGTGGCGGTGCAGATAATCCAGAATTTGTTGCAGGGCTTCCACTGGAGTCAGTTCATTCTTATCTTCATAGGGCATCCATTGCTGTACGTGCAATTCGTTTTGGGCGGCATCAGGGTTATGGTGGATAAGGACCCCGATATAATAAAGACTTTCCAGGGTGCGTACAGAAGTGGTTCCTACCGCAATGGCTTTTCCATTATGGGCGATTAGTTTTTCAATGGTATGCTTGCTTACAGAAATGTATTCCGTATGCATCTCATGTCCCTCTATCTCTTCACTTTTTACGGGCTTGAAAGTACCTGCGCCTACGTGTAAAGTCAGTTCCTCACGGTCAATTCCCCGTTCGTCCAGCGCTGCCAGTACTCTTTCCGTAAAATGAAGCCCTGCGGTAGGAGCGGCAACGGAACCTTTTATCTTTGAATAAACCGTCTGATAAGTTTCCTTGTCACTTTCTTGTGTTTCACGGTTCAGGTAGGGAGGGATGGGCAGTTCACCTATTACTTCCAACAGGTCGGCAAATGTGATTGAATCATCATCCCATGAGAAATCAATCCAATGACTGGTTCCCCTACACTCTCCACGGGTGGCGGACAGGACAATTTGCTTTCCTTTCACATCCACCACGCGGCTTAACATACCTTTTTTCCATTTTTTCAGATTACCTATCATGCATAGCCAGCTGCACCGGCGTGTTTGTTGAAAACTTAGCACATAGTCATTGGGCTGGATAGGTTCCAGACAGAAGACCTCTATCAATGCCCCTGTTTCTTTACGGAAATGCAGACGCGCTTGAATTACTTTGGTATTATTGAATATCATCAATTCTCCGGATTCCAAATATTGCGGCAAAGAAGTAAAGACATCTTCGTTCACCTCACCGTGGCGGTAAACTAACAGTTTGGACTGGTCGCGTGTGGCGAGGGGGAATTTGGCGATCCGTTCATCGGGTAGCGGGTAGTTGAACTCACTTATTTTGATATGTTTGGTATCTTCCATCTGAATCTATTTCTTTTTCTGCGCAAAAGTACCGATATTTGCGCTAACTAAAAAAGAAAAGAGTATGAAAATAGGAGATAAAGTCCGTTTCCTTAGTGAGGTAGGGGGCGGTGTTGTGACAGGATTTCAAGGAAAAGACATGGTCTTGGTAGAAGATGCCGATGGTTTTGATATTCCGATGCCCATAAAAGAGTGTGTGGTTATAGACACGGATGATTATAACATGAAGCGTAAACCCGTAGCTCCGGCTCCTAAACAGGAGGTTGTCAGTGCAAAGGCAAAAGGAGCGTCAGTCAAGGTACGTCAGGATGAAGAGGAGGATGAACGTCCCGTTACTTATCGTCCGGCTGAGCGAAAAGGGGGGGATATCTTGAATGTGATGCTTGCTTTTGTACCACAAGATCTCAAGGCCATTTCAGCAACGGCATTTGACTCGTATCTTATTAACGACAGCAATTTCACATTGTACTTTACTTATCTTACTGCCGAAGGAAGTAACTGGCGGGTACGTAGCCATGGCACGGTGGAACCGAATACTAAATTCTATATAGAGGAATTCGAGAAAAGCGTTTTAAATGAATTGGAAAGGGTGGCGGTGCAGTTCATCGCTTTCAAGGATAACAAAAGCTTTTTGTTCAAGCCTGCCGTATCGGTAGAACTACGTATAGATACAGTGAAGTTTTATAAACTGCATACTTTCCGTGAGAGTATTTTCTTTGAAGAACCGTCACTTATTTATGATATTGTGAGAGATGATGTTCCGGTGAAACAGGTTTTTGTTTCAGCGGAGGATATAAAGGATGCATTGCTACAGAAAAAAGAACCGGAACCGCAAATGGCAAAACAACCACAACCCAAGAAGGTGAAGAGTGAAATTGTAGAGATTGATCTCCATGCTCACGAGTTGCTGGATACGACTGCCGGTATGAGCAATAGTGAGATATTGAATTATCAATTGGATGTTTTCCGCAAGACATTGGAAGAATACAAGAACAAGAAGGGACAGAAAATTGTCTTTATTCATGGTAAGGGAGATGGTGTGCTACGCAAATCTATCTTGCAGGAGTTGAAATATAAATATAAAAACTATGAAAGTCAGGATGCTTCGTTCCGTGAATATGGTTTCGGGGCTACGATGGTGATTATTCACTAAAAGTCTTTCATTCATACAGATTGTGATATGACAACATTGAAAGAATTTTTGAAGACGGATCGTTTCGCTACCTGTACGGGAGTGGAACTTCTTGAAATAAAGCCGGGGTATGCCCGTGCGCGTATGGAAGTGACTGATCGTCATCTGAACGGAGGAGGGGTATGCCAAGGGGGAGCTTTGTTTACATTGGCAGATTTGGCTTTTGCCGCTGTGGCGAACAGCCGTAAGAAGCTTACACTTTCCGTGAATGCCAATATCACTTTTCTCCGTCCCGCCAAACTGGGTTACGTGTATGCCGATGCTACTGAGGTGTTCAATCATCATCGCATTCCTTTTGTCGAGGTGAAGATAACAGATGAACAAGGAGAACTGATAGCTATATTTACTTCATCAGGCTATCGTAAAGAATCAGATTTGCCGGTAGATACGTTAGAGTGATTCACGAGAATAAAAAAGCCTGTTACCGTTTTTCGGCAGCAGGCTTTTTAATGGTTATCGGTGAAGATAATGTTTCGTTATCCTATCCTTCTTTTACTTTAGCTTTTCCTATTCTTCCCGGTTCTACAAACAGATATTTGTAGCCTACACGAATACTTGCCAGATGCAGTGTTTTTAAATGTGCGCGGCGTACTAGCAGAGCGGTCATTTCATGAATACGCCCGTCAACATAGCCTATCATCTCACTTTCTGTTGTGTTTTCAGAGCCGTAAGTACCTGCTCCTTGAACAATCATAAAAGGTGATTCGGTGCCTGCTTTATCCATACCGATAGCAATAGCCACATAAATCCACATAGGACCATGAGCAACTACTTTACGTGCTGTGGCTGTGCGGCTTTCGCCTTTTGTCAGTGTCTTGTGGCAACAGCCTTCTATGGATTTGATTTTCTTTCCCAAATCATATACGGTTACTTTGTCATCGGCGGCATCCAAAGGTTGCTCGAATAAAATTGTGTCTTTTTTGTCCGGATAGCTGATGTGATAACATTCATATTCCGGTTGCATTCCTCTAGGTTCATCATCGCCCACGGAACCTGCTACAAGTTTAACTTCAAGAAAAGAGCCGTTCAGGGCGGTTTCATATACCGCATCCGTCAAAGCGGCGTTACTGGTTAATTCTAATTCTTTCATAAGTCAAGGTTTTTAATAAGTTTCTCTCATAACATTAGGTGGAAAGAAAAGTTCGAAATAGTTTGATAAGGAACAAAAACGGGTGTTAATAGATGAAATAAGGAGATTGGTCGATAACTCTTGTCTCAATGATAATAAAGCTTTAATTTTACTTGTGGAAAAAGAAAAAGTTTGAGAATCAAGATTGAGTAGAAGAAAGGTGGACGGATTATTAGTTTGTCTGGATAGAGGGATCGATATGGTTGTAGGAAGGATATGAAGAAGCAGTTTTATAAATACGTTAATAATAAGTTTGTTAGTAAATAAGGTCGGATGAGGCTTTGTTTATAAGGAAAACGCTCGTTGTGAAACGGGCGTTTTTGATTTTGTATCAGTATGTGTTTAAAAGTAAATCCTACAAAAAACGTTCTATTCGGTGAAGAATAGAACGTCTTTTTATAGAATGGAATGAAGTTTACAAACGATAGTCGGCTAAATCATCTGCTTTTATTTTACGGATGAAATTGAAATGTTTTTCTATTTCAGCTTCTGCATAGTTTACATATACATGGGCTGACTTGGCGAACAATTCAGGTGCTTTTGTCGCATCTTGGATAAGAAGATGTGACATGATGCATACGGCAGCCATTTCATAAAGACGGCGTGCAACGAAATCAAGCAACTCTTGATTCTGGGCCTCTTTTACTGCATTAGTGCATGCGTCAAATTTGTTGGCCATTTCTTTCACACGGTCCATCAGCGGTTGCATTTCTTCACTGCAAGGAATAGCCTCGTAATTACGCAAGGTTGCGATATAAGAACCGTTGGTTACATAACGGATAGCGGCTACAGTCTGCAACTGGGTCGTTCCTTCGTAAATGCTGGTGATGCGTGCGTCGCGATAGATGCGCTGGCAAGCATATTCCATCATGAAACCTGAACCACCGTGAATCTGGATACAATCGTATGCATTTTGGTTGGCATATTCAGAGTTCATACCCTTGGAAAGCGGAGTAAAACTGTCTGCTAGCTTGGCGTAGACTTTTTGTTCCTGACGTTCTTCAGGAGTCAGTTTGCGTTCGCGGGCAATATCATCCAATGCTTTGTAAATATCCACATAGCGTGAAGTCTGGTAAAGCAATGCACGGCCTGCATCCAGTTTGGCTTTCATGATAGACAGCATGTCATATACTGCTGGGAAATCGATGATGGCTTTTCCGAACTGCTTACGTTCTTTGGCGTATGCCAGTCCTTCGTTGTAAGCGGCTTGTGACAAACCTACTGACTGGGCGGCGATACCCAGACGCGCACCATTCATCAAGGCCATTACGTATTTAATCAAACCGAGCTTACGGTCACCGCAAAGTTCGGCTTTCGCGTTCTTGTAAACCAGTTCGCAGGTAGGAGAGCCGTGGATACCTAATTTATTTTCGATGCGGCGTACATCTACACCTCCTTCGTTTTTGTCATAGATGAACATAGACAAACCACGTCCGTCTTTGGTTCCTTCTTCGCTACGTGCCAATACCAGGTGAAGATTAGCGTCACCGTTAGTGATGAAACGTTTCACACCGTTCAGACGCCAGCAGTTGTTGGCTTCATCGAAAGTAGCTTTCAGCATTACTGACTGAAGGTCGGAACCGGCATCGGGTTCGGTCAAGTCCATAGACATGGTTTCACCCGCACAAATACGGGGAATGAAACGGCTGTGCTGGTCTTCGTTACCGAACTCATACAGCGTTTCGATACAGTCTTGCAAAGACCAGATGTTTCCGAATCCCGCATCGGCAGCGGCAACAATTTCCGCGCACATGGTGTACGGGGTGATGGGGAAGTTCAAGCCACCGAAACGACGAGGCATGGTCATACCGTTCAGTCCGGCTTTTACCATAGCGTCGAGGTTCTGCTTGGTTCCTGAAGCATATTCCACACGTCCGTTTCCACAGTGAGGACCTTCTTCGTCTACCCCTTCGGCATTGGGAGCGATAGTTTCACCTGTAATCTCACCTGTGATCTCCAGAATCTTATCGTAAGAGTCCATTGCATCGGCATAATCCTGCGGTGCATAATCGAACTCGTCTTTATCTCTATAGTCGCGCTCTTTCAGTTGGCAGATGCGCTCCATCATCGGATTGTTCAAGTGATACTTGAGTTCCGGTATATCGGTATAAAAGTTTGCCATTACTTACTGTTCTTTTTATAATACTTAATCAATTTCGGAACGACTTCTTCCACAGTGCCGTTAATCACATAGTCGGCAATGGTGTTGATCGGAGCGTTCGGGTCACTGTTTACAGAGATGATGATACCTGCATCCTGCATACCTGCGATGTGCTGGATTTGTCCGGAGATACCGCAAGCGATATACAGTTTGGGACGGACGGTTACACCCGTCTGACCAATCTGGCGGTCATGGTCTGCATAACCTGCATCGACAGCTGCACGGCTGGCACCCACTTCGGCGTGAAGTTCTTTGGCCAGTTCGAACAATTTGTCAAAACCTTCTTTAGATCCCATTCCGTAACCTCCGGCAATCACGATAGGTGCGCCTTTCAGGTTATGTTTGGCTTTTTCTACATGGCGGTCGATGACTTTTACTACATAGTCTGTTTCAGGAACAAACTTGGCAACGTCGTGGTTCACCACTTCTCCCTGGTAGCTTTCATCCAGAATCTCTTTCTTCATCACGCCTTCGCGAACGGTCGCCATCTGCGGACGGTGCTCGGGGTTGACAATGGTTGCAACGATGTTACCACCGAAGGCGGGACGAATCTGATACAACAGATTTTCGTAAGTGATGCCATTTTTCTTGTCTTCGTGGGTACCGATTTCCAACTGGGTACAGTCGGCAGTCAGTCCGCTAGTCAATGCGGAAGATACACGTGGTCCTAGATCGCGGCCGATAACGGTAGCGCCCATCAGACAGATTTGCGGTTTTTCTTCTTTAAACAGATTCACCAAGATAGAAGTGTGGGGCAGTGAAGTATAAGGGAACAGACCCGGAGCATCGAATACATGAAGTTTGTCTACTCCGTAGGGCAATACTTGTTTTTCAATTCCTGCAAGGCCGGTTCCGGCAGCGATTGCCTCAAGCTGGCAGCCTAACTGATTAGCTAATTTACGGCCTTTGGTTAAAAGTTCGAGACTCACATCGGCCACTGTTGTGCCTTCAATCTCGCAATATACAAATACATTATTCATAATCGTTATCCTATTGTATGGTTAGCTAACAGTTCGACAATCAATCCTTCCACATCCTGGTCGCTTCCTGTCATGGTCTTGCTTTCTTTTGCCTGGAAGACGATGTTTTCAATCTTCTTCACTTTGGTGGGAGAGCCTGACAGACCGCACTGCTTGGTGTCTCCTTCTACATCGGCCACACTCCATTCAGTGATATTCAGGTAAGGGAATTTTTCATATAGTTCAGCGTAAGGCAGTTCAGAACCGTCTTTAGTGATGGCTGCTTTTTCCTGTGCACCGAGAGCGCGTTTGTATTTCTGTAACAATTTGGCATTGCGCGGACGGCAGGGAGCTGCACTTCCGTTCACTGTCAGTACAATAGGCAGAGGACCTTCCACTGTTTCTACCCCTCCGTCAATGTGGCGTTTTACAGTGATGCGGCGGGCAGTTTCGTCCACATTCAGAATTTCTTCCGTATAAGTAATCTGGCTTAACCCCAGTTTTTCCGCTACCTGCGGACCTACCTGTGCGGTATCACCGTCGATAGCCTGACGGCCACCGATAATCAGATCACATTCGCCTATTTTGCGGATAGCCGTAGCGATGGCGTATGAAGTGGCCAACGTGTCAGCACCGGCAAAAGCACGGTCGGTCAATAAATATCCATTGTCTGCTCCTCTGTATAAACCTTCACGAATAATTTCGGCAGCGCGTCCGGGGCCCATGGTCAGGATAGTTACCGTAGAACCGGGATGTGTGTCTTTCAGTCTGAGTGCCTGTTCCAAGGCGTTCAGGTCTTCCGGATTGAAGATAGCCGGAAGTGCCGCACGGTTGATAGTACCGTCAGCGTTCATGGCATCTTTCCCCACATTGCGTGTGTCGGGAACTTGTTTTGCCAGTACTACAATTTTTAAACTCATATACTTTAATATATTTGGTATTAGTAATATTCCGACGGCAAATTTACTTAAACAATTTGAGCGACAAAAGGATATGGGGAGAAAATATGCACAAAAAGGTGAGGTTTGAGCATGAATCGAGGAGGATACAAATGTTTTTATGATAATTCTATTGTAAAATAAAAGCGGAAATGTTTGTTTAAGTGGAAAGTTTTTATGTTCTTTATAAAAAGTGATACAATGAAAACATTCACCTCCAAATGCAATCAAACTAAATGGCCTTCGTGGACTGTCTGTTTCTGATGATAGGGACAGACGGTATCTTTTTCATCATACATCTTTGAATTATCATGAGATATCCCTATTTTAAACTTAAAAAAATATATTATGAAAAGAACACTTAAAATGGCATTGATTGCCTCATTGGCAGTTGGTGGAAGTTATGTTTTGTATGGTTCTCGAAACAAAGAAGAATTGTCCGATTTAGCTTTGTCAAATGTGGAGGCCTTGACTTTAGGTACGAAGGATTGTATGTATCAACGTAATTCACGTTGTTATGAACTCGTTGTAGGTCCTCCGGGCGAACCTGTTATTATTGAGACAAGTAAGGAAGCAAATTGGGTAAATCGATATACCATTCCTGAGTAATTAGACATTTATGTAATACGGGACAAAATAAATAGGCATTAAGCATTTGTTTTGTCCCGTTTGAAGAGTATTAAAATTATGATTAAAATAAAATTGTATTATTCGATTGTTGCCATCCTTTTTTTTATTTCCTGTGTCAGTAACAAAGGAAATGACTTTTTATCTATTCCCACCAAACCGATCTATGGCTTTTATTATGATAAAGAAATTATCTCCAATGAGTTGGTTACATTCTCTTCTCTTGATTGTGGAATTCTTATGGTTCAACGTTGTAAATTTTCCGGTGAACCTATTTGTCAGATTCTAGAGGAACAGACAGGCGAAAGAGTGGGTAGCTTTGGAAGCAGTGGACAAGGGCCTGGAGAATTTGTAGCTGCTGAATTTATTGGAAAAACAGAGGGGGACGATACTTTATATTTTGTTAATTTGCCTTCTACTGTCCTGTTGTATGCACGGGAGGAAAAGAGTGCTGATTCACCGATGGTGAACTGGTAGGCAAGTACGCATTGGAACACCAAAGCATGAGTGTGCTTCTTTCTCAATATACCCCTCGGTTGTACTTGTTAAATTGTGAATCGGAATGTAATGTTGAAATATTTGAGATGGATGATATCCTGAAAGCAAAATTATGAAAATCCTGCTTTATGTGTTGTTGGCTTTTGGGGTATTTTGTTTCTTCTCGTGTAAAAGGATAGAAAAGGAGCAGTTGACTTTTTTGATGAAAGAATGGACTCGAAAAGAAATTCTCTTTCATGATAGAGCTGTTTTATGCTGGGAGACAATATACACCATTCATTGGATTCACGACATTGGGGATTGGTGCCTGATGATTTCATTGTGGGTGTAGTACAATGGATTTGGTATTCAAAAGATGAAGAGCAAAATTCAATTCGTTGGAATCGAATCGGTAGAGTAGATTGAAATAAGAGATGCGAAAGGTTATAGTTCTATGCTTGTTCGGATAAAAACGTATAAATGATGCGTTGTGATATATGTTGTATGAAAAGTTTTTGTTAATATTGTCATCATTATGAGTTTGTTTTTGTTGTATGATGAAATAATAACTGAAGAATTATGAAGAAAGTATTGTTTTTATTCGTCTTTTTGCTTCTGAGTGTAGGAGCTATGGCGCAAAAGGTAATTTACGATGAAACCAACCAGACCGGAGTGCGTACAGTGGTATGCGAGGGTATGAATCTGGGTGTTTCCAATAATATGGACGTATATGTGGCACTCGCTGGATTTCAGTATAAAAGTACCATACGTTATTCGCTGGCTGTTACTATCGGGTCGGGGCATGAGGTGGAAATTCTTAATGACAGTAAGTGTGTCCTGACGTTGGATAATGGAAAGACATTAGAGCTGCCTACGGTAGCAGGCGGCGCTTCCGTATTGCAGCATGTAGATGTGGAGATGAGTGATGTGTATCAAAGTTTCCGCCGTTTTGCCTATTATAATATAAAGGCTAAAGAATTGAAGAAAATCGGCAAAAACGGTATTGTACAAATGGATATACAGTTATCTCCCGAAAACTATTCCATTGCATTTAATCAGGATGTCTTGGGAAGTATGCTGACTGGTTCTATGTCATTAATAAATAATATGTTTGGTAAATAACTTCTCTTTTCATATTTTATGGTTCAGCCTTTTCTTCTCAGAAGGAGAGGCTGTTTTGTTTTTGAAAGTCAAAGGGTTAAACAAAACGTTGCTTCATGTGTTTTCCTAATGTTTTTTAATGTGATAAACTTATGAGGAAAATACGTAGATGGGGAGCATGGCTCCTTTTAATCATTCCTTTGGCACTGAATGCCCAGCAGCGGACCGAAAAATTATTGAATGTACCCTTGCCGGAACATTGGCAAGAAGAGGATGCGATGTTTCAACAACAGCTTCCGGTGGATGACCATTGGTGGACTGTATTTCAGGATGCCACACTGGATTCATTGATTCATGTGGCTGTCAGGCAGAATCCGTCTGTCCTTACTGCCTTGAATCGTATAGATATGGCGAAAGCGAATCTGAGGATAGCCAGAGGAGGCTATTATCCGGCTTTGTCATTGGATGCCAGGTGGAACCGCCAACAGACTAGTGGTAATACCGGTACGGGACAGCCTCAATCCAGAGTGGGGTATTATGATGCAACGGTTAATATGAGCTGGCAGGTGGATGTGTTCGGTTCCATCCGCCAACGGGTGAAAGCGCAGAAAGAAAATTTTGCGGCAAGTCGTGAAGAGTACAATGCGACGATGGTAAGTCTTTGTGCAGAAGTGGCGTCAGCCTATTTTAATTTGCGTGAGGCCCAACAGGAACTCAGTGTGTTACAGCGCAATGCTTTATCTCAAAAGGCGGTAGTGGATATAACTGAAGTGCGTTATAATACCGGATTGGCTTCCAAACTGGATGTGGCTCAGGCTAAATCGGTTTATTATAGTACATTGGCTTCTGTTCCTGCTACAGAATCCGGTATTATTCAATATATGAATGCATTGGCTGTATTGCTCGGGCTTTATCCTCAGGATGTGACGGCTGCACTGGAAACGGGAAAACCGTTACCCGATTATATAGAGCCGGTAGGGGTTGGTCTTCCCGGACAATTACTTTTACGACGTCCCGATGTACGGGTTGCCGAACGTCAAGTCAATGCACAAGCAGCCCTGTTGGGAGCTTCTAAGACCGATTGGCTTCCCTCATTTTTTCTGAACGGTTCCTTCGGCTATGCTTCACATGATATGAAAGACTTTACTAAACGTAGCAGTATGACATGGAGCATCGCTCCCTCTATGAGCTGGACGATTTTTAATGGTGGCCGGCGTGCGAATAATGTACGCTTGCAGCGTGCACAACTGGATGAGACAATCAATCAGTTCAATACTACGGTTCTTACAGCAGTGCAGGAGGTGGATAATGCCATGAGTAGTTATAAGAATTCCATTAAACAGATTGTGGCATGTCGTGAGATGCTGAATCAGGGGAAAGAGGCATTTAAACTTTCATTGGACTTATACAAACAGGGGCTGAGCCCTTTCCAAAATGTGTTGGATGCACAGCGTTCGTTACTGTCATACGAGAATTCATTGGTGCAGGCACAGGGATATTCATTGCTTTGTCTGATTCAGATGTATCAGGCATTGGGTGGAGGCTGGTAGACTGTGACGGAAAAGTTGTTGAACTATAGAAATAATAAAAAACCTAACCCAAGATATGAAAAGAATAATGATAACTTTCGCATGGACGGTATGTGTGCTCACCGCCTGCGATAAAAATAAACCTTCTCAGACAGGAATGCAGGCATTGCCTATAGATGTAGCGAAACCTTTGGTGGAAAATGTGACGCTGACCAAAGATTATCCCGGTTATTTGGAAGCGGAATCCACTGTAGATTTGGTGGGACGAGTAAATGGAATTTTACAATCCAAGAATTTTGCACCTGGTTCCCGGGTACGTCAGGGACAGGTATTGTTTGTTATAGAACCGACACTTTATGAAAATTCAGTGAAACAAGCGGAAGCTGAATTAAAAACGGCTAAAGCCAATCTTGAATATGCTGTCAGTAGTTATCAACGTATGAAAGAAGCGATAAAAAGTGATGCGGTGAGCCGTATACAATATTTGCAGGCAGAAAGCCATGTCGTTGCTTGTGAGGCTGCCGTAAGTAATGCTGAAGCAGCTTTGAAAACTGCGCGTACCAACTTGAGTTATTGCTATGTCAAGGCTCCTTGTGATGGAGTGGTTGATGTATCAGCTTATTCTGTCGGAGCATACATCGGTGGTGCTTTGCAACCGGTTAAATTGGCTACTGTTTATAAGGATAACCGTATGTATTCCTATTTTAATATTGCAGATAACCAATATCTGACATATGAGCTGACCCAGGAGGCTGCCAGCAAGATTCCTGCAGAAACTCATTTTGTAACCTTGCGCTTGGGGACTGACGGGGCACAGGCATGGAAAGCGAAACTAGATTATCTTTCTCCCAATGTGACATTAACTACAGGTACTCTCCGTTTGCGTGCGGAATTAGATAACTCTGACGGGAAGCTTCGTCCCGGATTATTTGTCAGTGTCACGTTACCATACGGTGAAGCGCGGAATGCAGTGCTGGTTAATGATGCTTCTATCGGAACAGATCAGTTGGGCAAGTATTTGTATGTAGTGAATGACAGTGATATAGTGAATTATCGGCATATTGAAGTCGGGCAATTGGCGGATCATAATATGCGTGTTGTAAAAAGTGGCTTGTCACCTTCCGAACGTTATGTCACCAAGGCATTGTTGAAAGTGCGCCAAGGCATGAAAATTAAACCGATAGAACAAACCAATAAACTTCAATAGCCTTATGTTTTCAAAATTTTTCATAGAACGGCCTATATTTGCCACGGTGCTGGCTTTGTTATTCGTGGTGGCCGGACTTGTAACTCTGAATATATTGCCCGTGGCGCAATATCCCGATATTACGCCGCCTACCGTGCAAGTCAGTGCGGTATATCCGGGTGCCAATGCTGAAACTGTAGCTCAAACTGTCGGTATCCCCATTGAACAGCAGGTAAACGGTGTGGATGGAATGTTGTATATGAGCTCCAATTCCTCCGCATCGGGTGCTTATTCGCTGACTGTGACTTTCGAAGTGGGAACGGATATTGATATGGCAACTGTAATGGTACAAAACCGAGTTAGTGTAGCGTTGAATTCTTTGCCTGAAGCTGTGAAAGTACAGGGAGTGACGGTGCAGAAGCAGTCATCCAATATTGTGATGATGCTTACACTGAGTGGTGATAGTATTTATGATGGCCTTTATCTGACCAATTATGCCAATTTGAATCTGGTAGACCAGTTGACACGTGTGCCGGGAGTAGGAGCGGTGAATGTGATGGGAGCCGGAGACTATTCCATGCGTGTATGGCTGAATCCTGAAACAATGCGTATCCGCAATATTACTCCGCAGCAAGTTTACTCTGCTATTCAAAGTCAGAACATGGAGGTTTCAGCCGGTTATGTGGGACAGCCTATCGGTAGTTCGGCCAATAATGATTTTCAATATACGCTGAATGTGAAGGGACGGCTTTCTACTTCTGAAGAGTTTGGGGACATCATATTGAGAGTGGAAGACCAGGGGAAGGTACTTCGTCTGAGAGATGTTGCCAAAATTGAGTTGGGAAGTGCCGAGTATGGAGTTGTTTCCAAATTGAAGGGACAACCTACAGCAGGTATTGCTGTCTATCAGTTACCGGGGAGTAACTCATTGGATGTGTCTAAAGGAGTTCGTGCACGCATGGCGGAATTGGCTGAAACATTTCCGGCAGGGGTGAAGTATAATGTAACATTGGACACTACAGATGTGGTTCATGACTCTATTGATGAAGTGATGAAGACTTTCGTGGAGGCGATTGTTCTAGTGGTGCTGGTTATCTTTTTTTTCCTGCAAAGCTGGCGGGCAGTTCTTATTCCATGTCTTACTATCCCTGTTTCTCTTATCGGAACACTGGCGGTAATGGCTGCTTTAGGCTTTTCTATCAATACATTGACACTGTTCGGCTTGATATTGGCTATAGCTATTGTAGTGGATGATGCCATTGTGGTGACTGAAAATGCCACCCGTATTCTAGATGAAGGGAAGCTGGACGCCCGGGCGGCCACCGAGCAGGCTATGGGAGAGATTACCGGACCTATTGTCGGAGTGGTGCTGGTACTGCTTGCCGTTTTTATCCCTACTACACTGATTAGTGGAATTTCCGGGCAGCTTTATAAACAGTTTGCATTGACTATTGCGGCTTCTACGGTTATAAGTGGTTTCAATTCATTGACATTGACTCCGGCTGTTTGTGCTCTGTTGCTCCGTTCTACTCCGATGCATAAAGCGCGTTTGTTCCGTTGGTTTGATAGTATGAATGACTGGATGCAGCGGGTTTATGACGCTTCAGTAAAATGGTTGTTGGCACGTCCGGTTATTGCTATCGGTTCTTATATCGTAATATCAGTCATTGCTATTCTGATGTTTGTAAAATGGCCCAGCACCTTTATTCCCGAAGAAGATGACGGATATTTTATGATTGCCATTCAGCTTCCGGCTGCCTCTTCTTTAGAACGTACACAAATGGTGGGTAAGCAGATTGATGCTATTTTGTCAGAGTATCCCGAAGTGAAGACTTATTTGGGAGTAAACGGATTCAGTATCATGGGAGGTGGTCAGTTGCCTAATGCGGCTACCTATTTTGTGGTGCTGAAGAATTGGAAAGAGCGTGCGGGTAAGGAGCATACCGCTCAAGCGGTGGTTAATCGTTTTAATGAACAGGCATATGCCATGATACAGGAAGCCCAAGTCTTTGGTATTATTCCTCCTGCTATCCCTGGTATGGGTAATACAGGTGGTTTACAACTCGAACTGGAAGATCGCAAGTCTTTGGGTGCAGAAGAACTGCAAAAGGCGGTTGAGGCGTTATTGGCTAATTATCACAATGAGCCGGCTATTGCTTCTATAAGCAGTATGTATCAAGCGGATGTACCTCAGTATTTTTTGAATATAGACCGTGATAAAGTTCAGTTAATGGGCTTGCAGTTGAATCAGGTTTTCTCTACATTAGGGTATTATATGGGGCAGGCTTATGTAAATGATTTTGTAGAATTCGGCCGTATCTACCAGGTAAAATTGGAGGCTGGTGAACAGGCCCAAAAGGTGATTGATGATGTGTTGAAACTGAGTGTGGTCAATTCGAAAGGAGAGATGGTTCCTTTCAGTAGTTTTACACAAATAGAGCAAAAACTGGGAATGGATCAGATAAACCGATATAATATGTATTCGGCAGCTTCTATCACTATTACTCCGGCTGCGGGGAGTAGTTCCGGTCAGGCGATAGAGGCTGTGGGGAGTTTGATAAAAAATCAGCTAGGAGGAGAGTTTGGATATGAGTGGACTTCTGTTGCTTATCAAGAAACTCAGGCTGGTAATACTACTACTATTATTTTAATCATGGCTTTGTTGGTAGCTTATTTAGTATTGGCAGCTCAGTATGAAAGTTGGACAAGCCCGGTGGCTGCCGTAATGGGATTACCGGTAGCTATTTTGGGAGCGATGCTCGGTTGTTGGGTGATGGGAGTTCCAGTCAGCATTTATACACAAATCGGTATTATTCTGTTGATAGCCTTATCGGCGAAAAATGGTATTTTAATTGTGGAGTTCGCCCGTGATTACCGTAAGGCCGGCAATCCTATCCGTGAGGCGGCTTATGAGGCGGGGCATGTGCGTTTGCGTCCTATTCTGATGACTTCATTTACTTTTGTATTAGGTGTGATGCCGTTGCTGTTTGCAACAGGCGCTGGTGCCGGAAGCCGTGTGGCACTAGGTGCGGCAGTAGTATTTGGTATGGCCGTGAATACGATTTTTGCTACCGTTTATATTCCTAATTGGTATGAAGTGATGCAGAATATTCAAGAGAAATGGTTGACAAAGAAACAGTGAATGTTTCCTTTTCATATTTCACCACAGATTATACAAATTAACACAGATTGAATATAAATTGCTGATTGTCAATATAAATAATCTGAGTTGATATATATAGTCTGTGGTGAATTTATTATCTTTGCAGCAAACGTATAAAATATGGATACAATAAACAACGATCTTACTAACTTATTGCAACAGATGGGGGTGCATCAGGAAAGTCTGGGCATCACTCAGCGTATTGTCATGATAGCAGGGATTCTGATCATTGCTTTTGTGGCAGATTACTTTTGTAGAAAAATAATAGTTCCTACTATAAAAAAACTGACAGCAAGAACACAGGCTACTTGGGATGATTATTTATTCAATGATGCTGTACTGGATAATATGTGTCATCTTATTCCACCTATAATATTGTATGTATTACTTCCTTTTGCTTTTCCACATGAGCCTGTGACTTTGACATTCATACTGAAGCTATGCTGGGTTTACATCACGGCTGTAGCCATGAAATTGATCTGTTCTTTTTTGACCTCTCTCTATACCATTTCAAGTGAACATGAGAAGCTGAAAAATCATCCTCTGAAAGGAGTATATCAGATGATAAAACTGATTGTGATTTGTGTAGGGGTAATTATTATAGTCAGTACATTGATAGATAAAGATCCTGTGAACATTCTTACAGGATTGGGTGCTTCTGCTGCTATTTTGATGTTGGTTTTCAAAGATACGATTATGGGATTGGTTGCCGGAGTCCAGCTTTCTGCCAATGATATGCTTCGACCGGGAGATTGGATTACTATGCCGAAATATGGAGCTGACGGTACAGTAATAGAAGTGACCCTTACCACTGTAAAAGTACGCAATTGGGATAATACTATAACCACAGTTCCTCCTTATGCATTGGTCAGTGATTCGTTTCAGAACTGGCGTGGTATGCGGGAAAGTGGTGGACGTAGGGTGAAGCGTTCTATTAATATAGATATGAATACAGTCCATTTCTGTACACTGGAGCAAATGAAGACATTTGAAAAACAAGCTTGGATGTCAGACTTTGAAAAAACGGGAAAGGAGGAAGTGAATCTTTATGTGTTTCGTCACTATCTGGAATATTATTTGCGTCATAATCCTCGGGTGAATACAGAATTGATTTTGATGGTGCGTCAATTACAACCTACGCCGCAAGGATTGCCCATAGAACTTTATTTCTTCTCTGCCAATAAAGACTGGATTCCATACGAACGCTTGCAAGCAGAGGTCTTTGACCATTTGTTGGCTGTGCTTCCCGAATTCGGATTAAGGGTATTCCAAAGCCCTTCAGGATTGGATGTGTTGTCTCTTTCTTCTCATTAATTTATAATCTCACTAACGGAGAGATACAGGAAATCATCACATATTAACACGGATTAAATCAAATTTATTGATTGTCAGAATGAATAATCCATGTTAATATGTGAGAATGTACACTATTATACATGAAGTTCCAGTATAAACCGGGTCCCTTTTTTATAATCAGTGTCCAAAGTCAGTGTGCCATTTAATTTATAAGCGATAAGGCTGCAGGTAGGCAACCCTAGTCCGTTCCCTTGTGTTAAATCGCGTATTTTTGCAAATGGCTTGAACAGTCTTTCACGCGCTTCAACCGGAATTCCCGTTCCCGTATCAGTTAGTATGAATTGATGTGTATGAGCGCTTCGTTTTTTGAATTCCAGTGAAATCTTACCGCTTTTCGTATATTCTGCTGCATTGTTCAATAAATGGTTTAATATGCGTTCCAATTCTTCTGCATTTGTCTTAATATTTACACGTGGGACGTTTACCACTGCTTCTACTCCGGACTTGAAGTTTATTTTCGCTTTTTCCATAATACTTTCACATAATGTATTTATGTTCAGTTCCTTTAGCGGATAATGTTCTTCACGTGTTTCTTCCAATGAAATATACGTCTGGATAGCTGTCATTAGTTCTTTCAGTGCCTTGATGTTTTCATGTAATATTGGGGTAGATATTGTTCCCTTTGTTGCTTCATCTATTGTATTCAGACTTGGTTCAATTTGGGCGCTGATATTACCGATAAACTTAGACTTCTGCTCATTGTTTTCATTCGCTATCTGTAGGCTATGTTTCAATTTCTTTACTTGGCGGATATGTTTAAATAACAAGGTAGCTAAAAATAATAATCCGGCAGCTAATATGGCAGATAACACACATAATGCAATGATAATAATTAGATTTGTGGTAATCTTGTCTTCTTTTTCCTGCAAAATTTTTTGACTGGTTTCATATTTTTGTTGTAGTGTGTTTAGCTCATTGGCTGTTTTTACTGCTTTTATGGAATCTTGCCATGAAGTATAAAGTTTTCTCATTGCAATAGCCAATGGGGCATTATTATTCTGTTCGGCATATCCCAACATGTCTTTATAGCATTGGTCTATTCCTTTTTCATCTTTACCGGTAGAGCGCTTTTGGAATAAGATGTTGTAACATTCCAAGCTTTTGTCTGTCATACCGAAAGTTTGATAATAATTGGCTTCCGTCATTAGAAGTTCTTCTTGTAAAGAGTCTGATTTTAATAGGTCTGTATAGGAGTGAAGTTGTTTCAATAGTATCTTGCATTGTTCTGTATTTTTTAGATTCGTATACATACGCAGGCGTTCTTTACCCACCATGAAACGCAATTTGTACTCAGGTGATTTTTTTTCTTGCTCACTATAATAAATCAGTGCGTCCATTTGTCGGCAAGTGGCAAAGGCTTCTTTATATTGTCTGTTTTGAGTAAAGAGCGTACTTACCCGTATTCCCTCTTCTACCGCTTTATTTATTTGCTTTTGTTCGGCATACTGAGTGAATTTTGCCCACTTTGTATTTAACTCTTGAATATTGACACCTGCCGGTATGGCTGTAGTTTGTCCTTGCCCTGCAACACAACAAAAGGCAAGTGCTAATGTTAGAAGAATTTTTTTCATTATTGAAACAGGTTTTCTGCAAATATAACCTTTTTTTAAGCAAAAAGTTCGGGAAGTGCAACTTTTTTTCATCTTCTAGCGTCTAAACTGTAAAACAATAACTTTTAAGCAGGACAGGCCATCTTGTAAAAAGAATAAAATCATAATATTTAAAATGAGAAAAATAGTAATGATAGTCATACTGGTAGCCAGTATGGTACAAGGAGTTTTTGCCCAACAAATAATTATAAAGGGCACTGTGAAAGACGCGACAAGTAAAAAGGCTGCAGAATATGTTAATGTAGTTTTACAAACAGCAGATTCGGTTTTTGTTGGAGGAACTATTACGAATAGCAAAGGCGATTTCTTACTGAATAAGGTCTATGCAGGCGATTATTTATTGGCATTATCCTGTGTGGGGTATCGTACGCAATTTATTGTATTAAACGGAATTAAACAGAATATAAATTTAAGGGAAATTTTATTGGAAGATGATGCTGTGGCTATGGAAGGTGTAACAGTTAGTGCTTCCGGACAAATCAGTCATTCGGATCGTAAGTTGATTTTTCCTTCTGAACGGCAAATGAAGATTTCAACAAATGGAGTCAATCTGTTGCAACAGATGATGCTTCCCCGTATTCAGATAAATCCCATGAATAATGAGATAGGAGTGTTAGGGGGAGGAGAACTTCAGCTTCGTATCAATGGAGCGAAAGCAGAAGTTGAAGAGATTAAGGCATTACAGCCATCAGACATTATTCGTATAGAGTATCATGACAACCCTGGTTTGCGTTATGGTAATGCTGAGGTAGTGCTTGATTATATTGTCCGTCGTCCGGAAACGGGGGGAAACTTTGGAGTGGATTTGTCTCAGGGGATGAATGCCATGTGGGGAGAATATAATGTTTTTGGAAAAGTGAACCATAAGAAGTCTGAGTTTGGTGTTTCGTATTACATGGGACCTCGCGATTTCTATGGTATGTATCGGGATAATGAAGAGGAATTCCATTTGGCGGACGGAACAACATTACATCGTATAGAAGAAGGTGAACCGGGGCACGGATCTGTGTTTATGAATAATTTAAGTATGAATTATAATTTACAGCAGACTGAAAATTCATTGTTCAGTGCTACTTTTCGTTTGAGAAGTAATAGCCAGCCTCATTGGGATTATCAAGGAGTATTGACTAATGTTGCCGATTCTGATGATAAGGTGGATATGATAGACCGTACTAAAAAAAGTTGGTCTCGTCCTTCGTTGGATCTTTATTATCAACAGGGATTGAAAAATAAGCAACTTTTGGTATTCAATGTGGTAGGTACTTATAATAGGGAAAAATCACGCCGTTTGTATCAAGAAAGCTTGCAGGATGAGTTGTTGACTGATATTAATAATAATGTATTAGGAGATAAATATTCTCTAATTGGGGAGGCTGTTTATGAGAAGCAATTTTCTAAAGGAAATTCGTTGAGTTTCGGGTTGCGCCATACCCAGTCTTTCGCCAATAATGCATACCGTAACGGTCATTATTATGAAACGGATATGAATCAAGGGGATACATATGTTTATGGGGAATATAGAGGAAAGGTAAATAAATTGGACTACAGATTGGGTGTAGGTGTTACTCGTTCTTATTACAAACAAAGTGGTGATGATTCGTATGAGAATTATAGTTTTAATCCTCGTTTGGTACTGCATTATACGTTGCCGGGAAATTCATTCGTCCGTTGGAAATCCGATATCAGTAATGCTTCTCCGTCATTGGGGGATTTAAGTGCAGTAGAACAGATTGTGGATTCGTTGCAAATCAGACGAGGCAATCCGAACTTGAAAGCCTATTTGCGTTATCACACAGAGTTGACATACGAATGGCAGAAAGGTATATTTTATTCTAATCTTTGGGGGGCGTATGATTATCAGCCGAATGCCATTATGGACGAGAAGTATCAGGACGGTGACAAGATTGTACAGACATGGGACAATCAAAAGGATTGGCAGAAATTATCAGGGCGTCTGACTTTGCGTGTTGGCCCTATTAAGGATATGCTACAGTTCTCGTTTACCGGTGGAGTAAACCATTATATGAGTCATGGTAATACATATTCTCATACTTATACAAACTGGTATTGTAATGCTGAAGCATCCTTTAATTACAAGCAGTTCTCTCTTTACTGGCAGATGAATACTAATTGGAATAATTTCTGGGGGGAAACCTTGTCAGGGGGGGAGAATATTCAGGTATTGGTGATGTATTACACGCACAAGAATTTGCGTGTAGGGTTGGGAGCTTTTAATCCGTTTACGGATAATTATAAACAGCAGACTGAGAACTGGAATAAATATGCTTCTTATAAAAAAACGAATTATGTGAAGGAGAGCTCGCAAATGTTTTTGGCAAGTGTTTCTTATAATTTCTCGTTTGGCCGTAAGTTTAAAGCAGGCCAACGGAGGGTGAATAATAGTGATAACGATTCCGGAGTGATGAGTACCGGAAAATAAACAAGATAATCATTTTAATGAACTTAAGTTCATGGGGCAAGTAAGTTAAGTAACTTGGCTCACGAACATAAGTTGCTTGGCTTACGAAGTTAAGTTCATAAATTTATCGAAATAATAGATATATTACCCTTAACAAAATCATATATGAAAATGAAAAAAAACTTGATTGATTATGAGCTCCTGTGGGAGAAAATTACGGATTACGTAAAGGCCACCAGTAGAACGACTGCTCGTCCTGTACTTCTATTATATTATGTATTGCGAAGCCCCGAAACTCCCTCTTCGGATAAAATGTTGATTGTGGCGGCACTTTCGTATTTGGTATTGCCGATTGATTTGATTTCGGCTAAGCGGTTACCAATTATCGGCTGGATTGATGAAGCGGTATCTTTGGTTTATGCTTATAAAAAGGTGTGCCGCTATGTGACTCCTGAGATTGAATCAGAAGTGGATAATGTACTGGAACGCTGGTTTCCGGAAGGAAAGTACGAATTGATAGAAGAATAAATATTGTACTTATCTTTGGGGAGTAAGGATGGGTAAATGGAGTATTTTAGGAATGGGCTTCGTCGACTTTCGGCGTGGCCCTTGCTGATTGTAGACAAAGGTAGATTGTAATTCTACCCCAAGGAACTTCATTTTGTTTCATATATTATGCATCTATGATTTTTAACTGGTACGGAAAGAATTATAGAAACTGTCTGTTCTTACGTTCCGGATGGAAATAAAGCAATATATTTGGAATGAAATCATTTTGTCTGAGAATATGTGATGTATGTAAAAGTGTTACAATATGTTTTGAGTATTGTCAATACCTTATAGTTCAATGTTTAACATGACCTAAGTTCTCTTAGAACTTTATATTAAATATTGCTGCAAAGATATGAAAATATATTAAATACCAAAGATATCGCAGCTAAAATGTTGGATAATAAATAATTTTATTCTAACAGGATTTACTTTTTGCTTGCCAAACTCAGCAAAACAACTCTTTTTGAACGTTTTTATCTAAGTTCTAAGAGAACTTAGCATTTATGAACGTTAAATTAAAAAGTTTTTTTATGAAAAAGAGAGTTTTGTTTACGTTGACTTGTCTATTCCTATGGACAGGTATGGCAATGGCTCAGGTATCCCGAATTACTGGAGTTGTAGTTTCGGCAGAAGACAATGAGCCGATTGTCGGAGCTTCGGTTCTTGTGAAAGGTACTACCCTTGGAACTATTACCGATATGAATGGCCGGTATAGTATAAACAATGTTCCGGTCAATGCAAAATCTTTGGTAATATCGTTTGTCGGTATGAAAACACAAGAATTGGCTATAAAGGGTGGTGAGCAAAGAGTAGTGATGCAAAGTGATACAGAATTGATTGATGAGGTCGTTGTAGTAGCTTATGGTACACAGAAAAAATCATCTTTTACCGGAGCTGCTTCCACAGTAGGGGCCAAATCCATAGAGAAACGTGCTATCACTAATGTTACAGCTGCATTGGAAGGGAATGCTTCCGGAGTTCAGGTGACTGCTGCCACCGGACAACCTGGTGAATCTTCTTCTATCCGTATTCGTGGGTTTGGCTCAGTCAATGCATCCAATGCTCCTTTATATGTAGTGGACGGAACTATATATAATGGTAGCATAGGTGATATTAATCCTGCAGATATTGAGTCTATGACTATATTGAAAGATGCGGCATCTACTTCTTTGTATGGTTCAAGTGCGGGTAATGGTGTTATCTTGATTACTACTAAAAAAGGTAAAGAGTCAGGTGGAACAGGAGTAAACTTGACTATTAACCAAGGATGGTCAAACAGGGCTTATAAAGATTATAAAAAGGTGGGAATTTATGATTACTATCCTTTACAATGGGAGATGTTGAAGAATTCCTATATTACATCTGGTAAAGATGTCGCAACGGCGGCCTCATTGGCAACATCTAAAATTGGAAGTACGTTGAAATATAATCCTTTTGTTGGTGTCGCAGATGATGCCATTGTCGGAACTGATGGAAAGCTGAATTCTTCAGCCGATGCATTGAAGTGGGGAGATGATTTGGATTGGGAAGATGCAGCTTTCAAGACCGGCTATCGTCAGGAATATAATTTGAGTTATAATACAAAAACAGAAAAAAGTGATACTTATGCTTCTGTTGGTTATTTAAATGACGATGGTTATATGATTAAGACTGACTTTGAACGTTATTCTGGTCGTTTGAATTATAATGTGTACCCTACTAAATGGTTCAAGACTGGTTTGAATTTGGGAGTAACTCGTACGGTATCCAATTATTCAACTTCAGATTCGGGAAATTCGAGTTCATATAGTAACCTTACACGTTTTATTCGTACCATGGCTCCTATATATCCCGTTCATAAACATGATTTGGAAACCGGTGCTTATTTGGATGCTAATGGTAAGGCAACTACTGATCCGGGTGAATATATTTATGATTATGAAGGAACTCGCTTGTCGAATAATGGACGTGATGCGATAGCTGAAACAGAGTTCAATCAACGTGAACTAGTGCGTGTTAATCAGACTGGACATACTTATCTCACTTTGACTCCGGTTGAAGGGTTGAACCTTACAGCCAATTACTCTATCAATAATATTGATTATCGTCGTAAAGTCTATGAAAATCCTTATGTGGGCGATGGTACTGCAGGACCGGGCCGTTTGAACCAGATGTCTACCCGGACGCTGACTCAGACCTTTAATCAATTGATAACTTATAACAAGTCTATCGGAAATCATAACTTTGACGTTCTTTTAGGACATGAAAACTATTCTTATAAGTATGAGTATTTATATGGTATGAAGACTCAGGAAACAGTTTCGGGTATGTATGAATTTGGTAATTTCGTAAATATCAGTTCACTTAGCTCCTATACAAATACCTATAAAAAGGAAGGTTACTTTGGCCGTATCAATTATGATTATGCTCATAAATACTACGCTTCACTTTCTTATCGCCATGATGGTTCCTCGCGTTTTGCAAAAGAGAACCGTTGGGGGGATTTCTGGTCGTTCGGAGCAGGCTGGAGAATTAGTGAAGAGGCATTTATGAAGGATGTGAAATGGGTGAATAACTTGAAATTACGTGCTTCTTACGGTGAAACAGGTAATGATAATATATTGGATAGTGATGGTGATCCTGATTATTATCCTTATCAGACCTTATATGGTTTGGGATATAAAAATGGTTCAGAAGCTGGAGCCTACTTCACGGTGATAGCCAATCCCTCATTGAAATGGGAAACACAAATATCTACGGATATTGCTCTTGAATTTGGTTTGTTTGACTGTTTGACGGGTACTATTGAATATTTTAAGAAAGATTCCAAGGATTTGTTGTTTGATGTTTCTCAGCCCGCTTCTGTCGGAGTAACATCCATTATACAGAATATTGGTAAGGTCACTAATTCAGGAGTGGAAATAGAGTTGGATTATAATGCATTTAAAAATAAAGACTGGAGTGTATCTGTTGGGGCCAATGCTACTTTTGTGAAGAATAAGATAAAGAACCTGCCGGCTACAATGAAAGAAAATGGATATATCAGTGGTTCTAAAAAGTGGTTGGAAGGAAAGTCCATTTATGAATTCTGGCTTCGTCAATGGCATGGGGTAGACCCTCAGACCGGTGATGGTTTATATGTGGCTGATGTAAGTAAATATAATCAAGGGAATATTGGAACAGGGGATGGAAACATTACACAGAGCCAGTTTGATGAGTATAAAAAAACAGTAGTGACTATTGATGGTAAGGAATTGACCAATTCGTATACTTATGCTAAATACGACTTCAGTGGTTCTTCTATTCCTGATGTGTTTGGTGGGTTTAATGTCAGAGTAAGTTATAAGAACTTTGATTTGGCTGCTGTATTCTCTTACCAGTTGGGCGGTCAGGTTTTGGATACTAATTATGCTACCATGATGAGTATGACTGAATTTGGTTATGCACAAAGTCCGGATTTGTTAAAAGCATGGAAACAGGCAGGGGATATTACTGAGGTTCCCCGCATAGACAATAGTGCAGCTCATACCACGAATATTGGTCAGTCTTATTCAACTCGTTGGCTTACCAGTTCGGATTATCTTAATTTAAGATCTGTCACTATTGGCTATCAGTTCCCAAAAGCTTGGTTGAGCAAAGTGATGCTTAAGAGCGCCCGTTTGAATCTGACTGCGGAAAACCTGTTCATGTTGAAAGCCCGTCAGGGATTGAATCCGATGGCTAATTATTCCGGTGTAACTTATAATGAATATATGCCGTCCCGTAATATCACGTTAGGGCTTAATGTTTCATTCTAAAAAATAAAAGAATTATGAGATCAATTAAAAATATAACATTAGGATTAGCGACAGTTGGAGTAATGTTCCTATCTGGTTGTGCCGGTGATTATCTGGATACTATTCCCTCTACCTCTGTTTCAGAAACGACAATAAACACCTCGTTGGACAATCTTTATATAGCATTGAATGGAATTCATAAAGAGATGGTTTCTCAGGAAAGTGGATATCAGTGTTTGGGCGGTGAACCCGGTTTTATGATGTCACGTGATGCAGAGGCTGATGATATGAATTGGCAGACAAATACATGGATGAAGGCGGCCTATTTAGGATGGCAATGCAATATGAATGAAACGAATGGTTATAATTATAAGTTCTGGCAAATTTATTATCAATGGATTCTGAATGCTAACAAAATTTTGGCGGGTTTGGAGGAAGTTGAAATAACTAGCCAGGAATTGTTTGACCAGATAAAGGGAGAAGCTTTGTGTATCCGTGCTTGGGCTCATTTTAATTTGGTACAGCTTTATGCAAAACGTTATGAAGCCGGCAAGGATAATACACAGGATGGAATTCCTTATCGTGAAAAAGCTGTGGCCGAAGAGCAGGCACGTAATTCCGTAGAAGATGTTTATGCTAAAATCAATAATGATTTGGATGAGGCTTGTATACTTTTGAGTGGAATAAAAGTAAATGATGTCAATCATTATAGCGAGATGGTGGCATGGGGATTGAAGGCACGTGTAGCATTGACCATGCAAGATTATAATAATGCGGCGGTTTATGCAGGGAAGTCTATTTCTTTAGCTGAAGCAGGTGGTCACCAGTTGATGACTGGCAGTCAGTTGAATTGTGGGTTTGCCAATATTACGACGGACACTAAAGAAGCGATGTATGCTGCAATGACTCCCGATGATAAGACTGTTTATTTTTATTCTTATTATGCATATATGTCATGGAACTTTAACTCCAGTGCCATTCGTCAGGGAGTGAAGTGCATAAATGTGGATGCTTATGAAACGATGTCTGAAACAGACTTACGGCGTGCGTGGTGGGATCCGACTGGGGAAGCATCTGTTCCGTCATCAAGTTATGCAAAGAATGCTTATCAAAACCGTAAGTTTACTGCCCGTTCTACAGCCGATGCTGTAGGTGATGTCGCATTTATGCGTTTGGCAGAAATGTATCTCACCCAGGCTGAAGCTTTAGCTCGTGCAGGAAAAGATAGTGAGGCGCAGACTGTGTTTACTAAATTCCAGATAACCCGCGATCCCTCTTATGTCTCGAAAGGTAATACTGGTGATGCTTTGGCAGAGGAAATTATGAATAGTCGCCGGGTGGAATTATGGGGTGAAGGTTTTCGTTTTTATGATTTGAAACGTTTGCATTTGTCTATTAAACGTGGATCAAATTTTGATATAGCTTTCTGTACTTTCCTTGAAAAGGATAAAGATGCACAAGGTTGGGTGTGGGAGATACCTAAAATTGAAACAGACTTTAATTCACTTTGTACGAAGAACTATTAATAATTCTCTCTAACACATAAATTTTCTCTTAAAGGAGGTGGGCAGACTTTTTCTTGAAAGTTTTGTACCACCTTTTTGCTTAACATAACCTTTGTTTTACAAGGCCGATAGCTTTTCTGGTTTTCTTTTTGTGTTACTTGTGTTGTCTAATATCAATTTTGTTGATGTTTTTTTAGTAATTTAGAAGAAATGGATTTAATTTATACTTGTTCTAATTGCTATAATCCATTGTTTTGAATGAAGTAAAGAACCTGTAAACACAAAATAAGTGTAAACAGATTCTTTACTATTGTTTAAAATGATAAACTATTTAGGTGAAAAAGTTTATTCCTCTTCGTCCAGTAAAATGTTCATAATCTGAACAGCTGCTTTGGCAACAGAAGTTCCGGGGCCGAAGATTGCTACAACACCTGCCTTGTATAAGAAGTCATAGTCTTGAGCGGGGATAACACCACCAGCGATAACTAAAATATCTTCACGACCTAATTTCTTTAATTCTTCAATAATCTGCGGGATCAGTGTCTTATGTCCGGCAGCCAATGAAGAAACACCTACTACATGAACGTCGTTTTCCACTGCGTCACGAGCAGCTTCGGCAGGAGTTTGGAACAACGGTCCCATATCTACGTCGAAACCACAGTCGGCATAACCTGTTGCAACTACTTTTGCACCACGGTCGTGTCCGTCCTGTCCCATCTTGGCAATCATGATACGCGGACGGCGGCCTTCCTTCTTTGCAAATTCTTCGGTCAGTTCGCAAGCTTTTGCGAAGTCTGTATCCTTTTTACTTTCTGATGAGTACACGCCTGATATAGTTCTGATTACTGCTTTATAACGTCCTACAATTGTTTCACAAGCATCCGAAATCTCGCCCAAGGTAGCACGGACATGAGCCGCCTCTACAGCCAGTTCCAGCAAATTGCCTTTACCTGTCTTTACACATTCGGTGATGGCTGCCAAAGCTTTGTCTACTTCTGCTTGATTGCGGCCTTCTTTCAAACGCTTCAGATTTTCAATTTGTTCCAAACGTACAGCTGTATTGTCTACTTCAAGGATATCGATAGGATCCTCTTTTTCCAAACGATATCTGTTGGTGCCGACAATTGTCTGGGCACCGGAGTCGATACGGGCCTGAGTACGTGCCGCAGCTTCTTCAATACGCATTTTGGGTACTCCGGTTTCGATAGCTTTCGCCATACCGCCCAAGCTTTCAATTTCCTGAATATGTTCCCAAGCCTTGTGAGCCAATTCGTTAGTTAAAGATTCTACATAGTAAGAACCACCCCATGGGTCAACGTTCTTGCAAACATATGTTTCTTCCTGAATATAAATCTGAGTATTACGTGCGATACGTGCAGAGAAGTCGGTGGGCAATGCAATTGCTTCATCCAACGCGTTGGTGTGCAGTGACTGGGTGTGTCCCAATGCTGCTGCCATAGCTTCAATACAAGTACGACCTACATTGTTGAATGGATCTTGCTCTGTCAATGACCAGCCCGAAGTCTGGGAATGGGTACGCAATGCCAGTGATTTCGGATTCTTCGGGTTGAACTGTTTGACAATTTTGGCCCACAACATACGTGCTGCGCGCATTTTGGCAATTTCCATAAAATGATTCATGCCGATAGCCCAGAAGAATGACAGACGTGGAGCGAATGCGTCGATGTCTATACCTGCAGCGACTCCGGCCCGAAGATATTCCAAACCGTCAGCCAGTGTATAAGCCAATTCAATATCTGCTGTGGCACCTGCTTCCTGCATGTGGTAGCCCGAGATGGAGATAGAATTGAACTTAGGCATTTTTTGTGAGGTATATTCAAATATGTCAGAGATGATCTTCATGGAAAAGGCAGGTGGATAAATATATGTGTTACGCACCATAAACTCTTTTAAGATATCATTCTGGATGGTTCCGGCCATTTCTTCCAATTTAGCTCCCTGTTCCAAACCTGCATTGATGTAGAATGCCATGATGGGAAGTACGGCACCGTTCATGGTCATGGAAACAGACATCTTATTCAAAGGAATACCATCGAACAAAACTTTCATATTTTCCAATGAGCAAATAGACACACCTGCCTTACCTACGTCACCTACTACACGTTCATGGTCGGGGTCATAGCCGCGGTGTGTCGGAAGGTCGAATGCGACAGACAAGCCTTTCTGACCTGATGCCAAATTACGGCGATAGAATGCGTTGCTTTCTTCGGCAGTGGAGAAACCTGCGTACTGGCGGATAGTCCAAGGACGGAAAGTGTACATCATGGAGTACGGGCCGCGAAGATAAGGAGGAATACCTGCTACATAGTTCAAGTGCTCCATGCCTTCCAAATCTTCTTTAGTGTAAACAGGCTTCACATTAATGTGTTCCGGCGTTTTCCAGTCGGCGGTGATGCCGTTTTCTTTTTGCCACTCCATACCATTCTGAGGTTGGAATCCGGCATATATATCTATATTTTTAAAATTCGGTTTCATTGTTCTTCCTTACTTAATTCCTAACTTAGCGTTGTATTCTTTCAATGTGTCCAATACGTTAACACGTACATGGATAAAGTTTTCGATGCCTGCGGCTTTCAGCTCTTCCATACAAGCAGGAGCACCTGCAACAATGAAGATGGCTCTTCCATCTAATGCCTTGAATGCAGGAATAGCATATTCTGCGTATTCATCATCGCTGGAACAGATAACTACGATGTCTGCACCGGCTTTCATAGCTGCTTCGACACCGGCCTCTACTGTGGGGAAGCCCAAATTGTCGATTACTTCGTAACCGGCACAAGCCAAGAAGTTGCATGAGAATTGGGCACGTGCTTGGCGCATGGCCAGATTACCGATAGTTAGCATAAATGCTTTCGGGCGTTTGCCGGATTTCTCTGTCTGCAAACGAAGTGCTTCAAACTGGCTGGCAGCACGGTCGAAGTTTAATGTGGCAAACGGTTTTTCACAGTTGTCATGATTGCCTCCACAACAACATTTGGCTTCTACAGGAGCCTTTTCGCCTGCTTTTTCATTGAAGTTAGGATATTGGTTGGTACCCAGTAGAATTTCTTTGCGTTTTGAAACGGAGTCGTGGCGGGCCTTGTTGCTTGCGTTGATCGCTTCCTGTACTTTTCCTGCTTTGACTGCTTCCAGCATTCCTCCTTCGTCTTCCACTTTCAAGAATAACTCCCATGCCTGTGTGGCAATAGAAATTGTTAAATTTTCAATAAAGTAAGAACCCGCGGCGGGGTCAACTACTTTGTTGAAATGACATTCTTCTTTTAGCAATAACTGTTGGTTACGGGCGATACGTTCAGAGAAGTCGTCCGGAGTTTCGTAAGTCTTGTCAAACGGGGTTACAGTGATGGAGTTGACTCCTGCCAAGGCGGCACTCATCGCTTCGGTTTGAGTGCGGAGCAGGTTTACATGTGCGTCAAACAAAGTCAGGTTGAAAGTGGATGTTTCAGCATGTGCCACCATTTTGCAGGCACAGAAACAAGTGCCGTCTTCCGCTTTGTTCGGACATTCGGGTTGGCAGTTGCATTGAGGATGATATTCTTTTACGATGTCCGCCCATAACATACGTGCTGCGCGGAACTTGGCAATTTCCAGAAAATAGTTGGAACTGATGCCGAAATTGAATTTTATTTTCTTGGCAACCAGTGCAGCAGGAACTCCTGCTTCTACCAGTTTGCTCAGATATTCGTTACCCCAAGCCAATGCATATCCCAGTTCTTGTGAAATATAAGATCCGGCATTGTTCAGTTCTATCGCATTGACACAGATACAACGGAATTTAGGTAGCGGAGCCAGTACTTCTACCAATTCTTTGGCGGTAGTGATGAAATTGCTAAGGTCTTTGCCTTTTACCATCATTTTACCCATAGGGTCATAGTTGACGGAGCCTTGCAATTTGGTCAGGTCGTATTCTTTCTTTTGGAAGTAAGCAACCAACAATTTGGCTAATTCCACCGTATGTCCTTGACAAGTGGAGAAGTTTAACTCAATGCATTCCGCACAGATATCATTCAATAATGTTTCGATATATTCAGGACTGAGATCTTTCTTCTTTACGTAGAATCCCAATGAGTCAACACCTTTGTTCAAAATATCCAGTGCTTTAGCATTGGCTTCTTTAGGACACTCTACTTTGATTTCCTGACGCACGAACCAAGTATTGTCGTTTTTCTTCGTGCCTCTTACATAGGGGAATTCTCCGGGTAGTCCTTCGGTTGTTTTCAAACCTTCCAGATCTTCCTGGCGATAAAATGGTTTTACTTTAAAACCTTCGTTGGTTCTCCAAACCAATTTCTTTTCAAAATCAGCGCCTTTCAAGTCTGCTGTAATCTTTTCCATCCACTGTTCCGTAGAAACGGCTGGGAAGTCCGAAAAGAGTTTCTCTTTACTATCTGCCATAGTTTATTCGGTATTAATATTTAAGAATTATATCACATACTTTTTCAATAGTATGGGCAAATATACTAAAACCTTTTAAATAGAATCCTTTTTTTAGCTATTTTCATAAAGGAGAAAGAGAGGTTTCTGTCATTTTGTTAACTGACGAAAGCAAAAGATGTTCTTATTGCAAAGTGGATATTGCAAAATAAATAAGAATCATGAAATAATAGTTTTCAAATTGTTGGGTTGAGTGAGGGGAATTCATTAATTTTGCGGCAATTTTATAAAAACATAGTATTATATCATGGACTGGTTACAAAATCTATTATTTGATGAAAACTCAATAGCGCATATCGTGCTGCTTTATTCTTTTGTGATTGCAGTAGGAGTGTTGCTGGGAAAAATTAAATTTTTCGGAGTATCGTTAGGTGTTACTTTTGTTTTGTTTACCGGTATTGTCTGCGGACATTTCGGTTTAACGGGGAATACACAGATACTTACATTTTTACAGGATTTCGGACTAATATTGTTCGTGTTCTGTATCGGACTTCAGGTAGGTCCTTCTTTTTTCTCTTCCTTCAAGAAAGGAGGGATTGCAATGAATCTAGTAGCAATGGGGATTGTCGCATTGAATATTGCTGTGGCTGTGGCTTTGTATTATGGCTTGAACGGCCGGATAGAGCTGCCTATGATGGTGGGTATTCTTTGTGGTGCAGTAACGAACACGCCGGGACTGGGTGCTGCCAACGAAGCGTTGAGCCAGCTGAATTACAATGGCCCGCAGATAGCGATGGGATATGCGTGCGCTTATCCATTGGGAGTGCTGGGTATCATTGGTTCTATTATTGCTATCCGCTACATTTGCCAGATTAATTTGAAAAAGGAGGAAGAGGATATCGCTAAAGAAGAAGCTGCAAATCCTCATCTGACTCCTCGTATGATGCACCTGGAAGTTCATAATGAGGCATTGGCAGGAAAAACGTTGCTTCAGGTCAGAGACTTCATGGGGCGTGATTTTGTTTGTTCACGTATTTTGCAGAACGGTCATGTCAGTATTCCTAATCGTGATACTGTTTTCCATCTTGGTGATCAGTTGTTTGTGGTTTGTGCAGAGGATGATGCGGAAGCCATTATTGCTTTTATCGGTCCTAAAATTGAAGTGGATTGGGAAAAGCAGGATACTCCGATGGTATCCCGCCGTATTTTGATTACACAACCTAAAATGAATGGTAAGCAATTGGGGGAATTTCATTTCAGTAGTATGTATGGTGTGAATGTGACTCGTGTCAACCGTTCAGGTATGGATATCTTCGCTTCACGTAACTTAACCTTGCAGGTAGGTGACCGTGTAATGGTGGTAGGTCCTCAGGATGCGGTGGAACGTGTTGCCAATTTGATGGGTAACTCATTGAAACGTTTGGATCATCCTAATATCGTGACTATTTTTGTGGGTATCTTCTTGGGGATTTTCTTTGGTAGTCTGCCTATTGCATTTCCAGGTATTCCTACTCCGGTAAAATTGGGTTTGGCCGGTGGTCCGTTGATTGTATCTATTTTGATAGGTCGTTTCGGATATAAATTGAAATTGGTGACTTATACCACTATGAGTGCCAATTTGATGTTGCGTGAAATTGGTATTGCTTTGTTCCTTGCCAGTGTGGGGATAAAGGCTGGTGCGAATTTTGTGAATACGGTTGTCGATGGAGATGGTCTGTTGTATGTGGGTTGTGGTTTCCTCATTACAGTTATACCTTTATTAATAATGGGAGCGGTTGCACGCTGGCATTACAAGATGAATTATTTCATGTTGATGGGGCTTATTGCAGGTAGTAATACAGATCCCCCCGCATTGGCGTATTCTAATCAGACAGCAGGTAATAATGCTCCGGCGGTAGGTTATTCTACTGTGTATCCGGTATCCATGTTCCTTCGTATTCTGACTGCCCAATTATTGATATTAATATTGGCAAGTTGATATTGGCAAAAAGTATAAAAACAATAAAGTATAACTTGTAGGAGGGGGTGTCAAAAAATGGTAGCTTGAATCATTTTTTGGCGCACCCTCTTGCTGATTAAAAGAATAAATATGATTTCAGTAGATGGATTGACCGTTGAGTTTGGCGGTACCACCTTGTTTAGTGACATATCTTTTCAGATAAATGAGAAAGACCGTATTGCCTTGATGGGGAAAAATGGTGCGGGTAAGTCTACCTTATTAAAGATTTTGGCTGGTGTACGGCAACCTAGTCGTGGAAAGGTGTCGGCTCCTAAGGATTGTGTGATAGCTTATCTTCCCCAGCATCTGATGACAGAGGATGGGCGTACTGTATTCGAGGAAGCTTCTCAGGCATTCTCGCATCTTCATGTTATGGAGGCAGAAATAGAAGCCATAAATAAGGAACTTGAAACGCGTACCGATTATGAAAGTGATTCATATATGGAGTTAATCGAGAAAGTTTCTGCCATGAGTGAGAAGTTTTATTCCATTGATCTTACCCATTTTGAAGAAGATGTGGAAAAGGCTTTGCTGGGACTTGGTTTTATGCGTGAGGACTTCAATCGCCCTACCAGTGATTTCAGTGGTGGCTGGCGTATGCGTATTGAGTTGGCTAAATTATTGCTCCAGAATCCAGATGTATTATTGCTGGATGAGCCCACTAACCATCTTGATATTGAATCCATCCAGTGGTTGGAAGATTTCTTGGTCAATAGTGCCAAAGCGGTAATTGTCATCAGCCACGACCGTAAATTTGTAGATAATATCACAACCCGTACCATTGAAGTGACGATGGGGCGCATCTATGATTATAAAGTGAACTATTCCCAATATCTGATATTGCGTAAAGAACGACGCGAGCAACAGATGAAGCAATATGAGGAACAGCAGAAGATGATACAGGAAACCAAGGATTTCATAGAACGGTTCAAAGGAACTTATAGTAAAACTTTGCAAGTGCAGAGCCGTGTGAAGATGCTTGAGAAATTAGAATTGGTTGAAGTGGACGAAGAAGATACCTCAGCATTGCGGTTGAAATTCCCGCCTTCTCCACGAAGTGGAAATTACCCGGTCATTATGGACAGGGTGGGAAAGACCTATGGTGACCATGTAGTTTTCAAGGATGCCTCATTGACCATCGAGAGAGGGGATAAAGTGGCTTTTGTGGGCAAGAATGGTGAAGGTAAGTCTACTTTGGTAAAGTGTATCATGCGTGAGATAGAGCATGAAGGGACTTTAACGCTGGGACACAATGTGCAGATTGGTTATTTTGCTCAGAATCAAGCCTCTTTATTGGACGAGAACCTCACGGTTTTTCAAACGATAGATGATGTGGCGAAAGGGGAGATCCGTAATAAAATACGAGACTTGTTGGGTGCATTTATGTTTGGCGGCCCCGAAGCTTCCATGAAGAAGGTGAAAGTGCTCAGTGGTGGAGAACGTACTCGTCTTGCCATGATCAAACTATTGTTGGAACCGGTGAATCTGTTGATTTTAGATGAGCCTACTAATCACTTGGATATGAAAACCAAAGATATCCTGAAACAAGCTTTGGTGGACTTTGACGGCACATTGATTGTTGTGTCTCATGACCGTGACTTTTTGGACGGATTAGTGACGAAAGTGTATGAATTTGGGAATAAAAAGGTAAAAGAACATCTCTGTGGTATCTATGAGTTCCTGGAAACAAAGAAAATGGAAAGTTTGCAGGAGTTGGAAAAATAAATTAGCTTTGCATCTGTTAACTTTGGATTGGAGGTGGAGATGCAAACAATTTCTATAGATATAAATAAAGTACAAAAAGGAGACGAGGCGGAGTTTCGTCTTCTTTTTAATCTTTTCTATCCTCGTCTGATGTCTGTAGCTTGCCGTTTTGTGCCTGAACATATTGCTGAAGATATTGTACAAAGTGTTTTTGTCATGTATTGGGAACAGAAGTCTACCTTGACACCTAATGCCATTCATTCTTTCCTCTATAAATGTACACAGAATAATTGCCTGAATTATCTGAAGCACCAAGCTGTTGTGCTGGGGCATGAGGAGGAGGTGCGTTTGGCGGAAGAACGCATGGCCTTTCAGCTGGCAGGATCGGATGCCAATGAATTGTGGAATGAGGTGGTTGAGCGTGACATCCGGAAATTGTTGGAAGCTTCCATCTCTAAATTACCTCCTAAATGTCGTCAGGCTTTCGAATTGTCTTATTTTAAAGAGATGACTTATAAAGAGATAGCGGAGGCTATGCATATTTCATCCCGTACGGTGGAAGAACATGTACAGAAAGCCACAAAATTCTTGAGAGAGGATTTGAAGGAGGTATTGTTCTGCCTGTTGTTTTTGCTTCGTTAATACTTTCATGCAGGCTTTTTCTGGAGTCTGTAAAAAATAAAATGCAAAAAAAAGCATTTTTTCTTCTTTTTAACCCCGTAGTTCTTTCTTGGTTAATTGTCTTAATAATGAAAGACAATAAAGAAAGTAAATGAAGGACGATATTTTAATTCGATATATTAATAAGCATTGTACTGCAACCGAAGAAAAAGAGGTTTTAGAGTGGTTGAAGGAGAAAGATAGCCGTCAGCGTTTATTTGAGCTGGAGCAAATCTGGGGTCTGAAAACTGAAATGCGTTTTTCGGATAAAGGACGTATGGATGAAGCTTATCGGCAACTGAGCGGACAGCTTGGCTTGAGTAAGCAGGCAGAGAAAAGAGAGAAACCGGTACAGAGATTCACCATCGGGGAATGGTGGAAGTATGCGGCTGTGTTGGTTACTGTTTGTCTTTTTGCAACAAACTTGTTCTATATCACGAAAGAGGAACCGGAAGCATACAATACGGTAGTGGTTCCGAAAGGCCAACGGGTTTCTTTATTGCTGAGTGATGGGACAACAGTTTGGCTGAACGCTGAGAGCCGTTTTTCTTATCCGGCTAAGTTTTCGGAAAAATATAGAACGGTCACATTGGAAGGAGAGGGCTATTTTGAGGTGGCGCATAATCCAAAATGTCCGTTTACGGTGAAATTGCCGATGTTGAATATCAGGGTGTTGGGTACAAAATTTAATGCAAAAGCCTACTTGGATGAACCGAGTTGGATTACTTTGAAAGAAGGTTCGGTAGAAGTGTCAACCTTAGATGACAGAAGTAAGGAAAGGATGTCGCCCAATGACCAGGTATATTACACCGTTAGTGACGGCTTGGTGTTAATAAGGAGTTCGGCGCAGGCAAATGTGGATAGTTGGACTACTGGTGACCTGAGATTCGACAACAAGACCTTGAAAGAAATGGCAAAGGTTATAGAACGTCGGTATGATGTGAAAATCAGGATTATGGATAGTTCGCTGGTTGAAGAATATTTCACTTGCCATTTTAGGAAAGACTTGACCATAGCCCAGGCGATGGAATTGCTGAAAGAAACCAGACGGGTGGATTATAGAATTGAAAAGAAAACGGTATACCTATATAAAAAATAACAGTATGTGAAACTTTGAAAAACAACGGATGCCTATGAAGTAAAACCCTTGCAAAAAAATGAAGGGTCGAAGACGCACCACCATCTTTCGACCCGGATTAATGAGTAACCTTATAATTTATTACAAACTAATCAATTACAAATGTATGGATAATATTATGAAATGCACACCATTGGGTGAGCAAAAATCACTATGGCTACGAAAAACATTGTTAATTATGAAATTCTTTGTTCTTTTTCTATTATTGGGAACTATCCCGTGTTGGGCAGGTGTCGCTTATTCACAGAATGTGAAGATGTCTTTGGATATGGAAAATACTACGGTGCATGATGTGATTAATGCTATTGAGAAAAAAGGGGAATTCTATTTTACCTATAATCTGAATCAAATCAATGTCAATAGAAAAGTATCCATTAAAGTAGAAAATAAAACGATAAACCAGATTTTAGATCAGTTGTTTTCGAAATCAGGTATCGATTATAAAATAGAAAATCGTCATATTGTATTATATAAGCAGGCGGTTTCCGAAGTAGAAGCTGTGAAACAACAGAAATCTATAAATGGTATTGTAGCCGATGAGCAGGGTGAACCTATCATTGGTGCCAGTGTATTGGAAAAAGGTACTACAAACGGTACGATTACTGATTTGGATGGTCGTTTTACTTTATCTATCGGCAAGGGAACTGAATTGATTGTTTCTTATGTAGGTTATACCACAAAGACCGTGAAAATAGGTAATCAGTCTACTATAAAAATCGTATTAATAGAAGATACCAAGACTTTGGATGAGGTGGTTGTAATTGGTTATGGTACACAGAAAAAGTCTGATGTTTCAGGTTCGGTAACATCAGTATCGGGTGATAAATTGTCTAAGATTCCTACTGCAAATGCAGAGATGGCATTGCAAGGTATGGCTCCAGGTTTGTCGGTAAACTTTGGCAGCGGTGCTGCTGGTTCTTCTGCCACTTTGCAGGTGCGCGGTGTGACTTCTTGGAAAGATGATGATGGCGAGAACAGCGAAAGTAACGGTCCACTGGTGATTATCGATGGTGTCCCGGGTAATATGTCTTATCTTAATCCTGAAGATATTAAATCGATTTCCGTATTGAAAGATGCTGCTACTGCCGCTATCTATGGCTCACGTTCGGCAGCTGGTGTTATTTTGATTGAAACACATCGTGGTACGATGAATTCAGCTCCGAAGATTACTTTTTCCGGTTATTGGGGATTGAGTGCCGTGCCGAAGCGTCTGGAAGTTTGTAATTCAGCTGAGTTTATTAAAGTACGTAAGATGGCATTAATAAATGCAGGTACGGACGAGAGCCGCTGGCCTAAATATATCAGCGAGTACGAGAGAGACCCGAGCCAGTTTGCTGATACTGATTGGCAGAAAGAGTATTACCAACGTGGTTTTACACAAAAATATAACATCGGTTACACGGCAGGTAGTGCTAATTCCAATGTGTCTCTTTCTGCTTTCTATAGTAAGACGGACGGTGTGACTATTGCTACCGGAGATGAAAAGTTCGGTTTCCGTTTGAACTCTGATGTTACCCGTGGTAAGTTTAAAATGGGTGAATCGGTAAGTTATAGTCGTTGGTCGGCCGATTTGGAATCCAATTCGGGTTTCTCCTCCATTTATCAGGTGACGAATATGGAGCCGTTAGCGTTCCTTTATGATGAGAACAATGATGGCGGTTATGGTGGTGCCATCTCTGGTATGGGCATGTCTGACGCCGGTAATCAGGTTGCTTTCAATAAATTGATTGATAATACAAGCTCTAACGATTATATCGCAGCTTCCGGTTATTTGCAGTACGAGCCGATTAAAGGGCTTATCGTGAAATTCAATGCTAGCCGCAATATGTACTTTGGCAAATCTCGTCTTTTCAAACCTACCTACGAGATTGGAGCGGCCAAACGGAATACGATGGCTAGTTTGTCTGAATCACGTTCGCAGACTACCAACGATTTGTTGGAATTGACAGCTAATTATGACAAGACCATTGCTGAAAAACACAATCTTTCTCTTTTATTGGGACTTTCTCAGGAAGAAAATAAGTATGAAGATCTTAGTGCTTCCGGTTCTGATTTTGAGAATAATAGTATGAGCTTGATGGGACATGCTAAAAGTAACTATTCTGTAGGTGGTACTAAGACTCGCAGTGCTCTCCGCTCTCTCTTTGGCCGTGTGAACTACAACTATATGATGCGCTATATGATTATGGCTTCTTTCCGTTATGATGGCTCTTCACGCTTTGCGAAAGGCAACAAGTGGGGTTTCTTCCCTTCTGTATCATTGGGTTGGAACATTGCTAATGAACCATTTTGGGAAAATTTGAAAGAAACTGTTTCCATGTTCAAATTTCGTTTAAGTTACGGTGCTTTAGGTAATCAGAACATAGGTCTTTATCGATATATTCCTACTTTGAGCTATAATAATCATGCATTGAACTATCCTTTTGATGGTCGTGAAACTTCTATGGGATATGCCATCACTGCTTTTCCATCCAGCGATATCAAGTGGGAAACGACGGTGTATAAGAATATCGGTGTAGACATTAGTTTATGGAACAATAAACTGGAGCTTTCTGCGGAGGCTTATATTAAGAACACCAGTGATATGCTGTCTAGCCGTAACATCAGTTTGGCTACCGGTTATAATTCTTCTATCTTGGTGAACGATGGTAAGTTGCGCACAACCGGTTTTGAAATGCAAGCTATTTATCATGGCAAAGCCGGAGGTTTGAAGTACGATTTGGATTTGAATTTATCTCACTATAAGAGTGTGTTGAAATCTATGGCCAATCCTGATTATCTCTATGAGTATGGTGCTCTGCGTACTTATGTAGGTGGTGAAATAGGTGAATTCTGGGTATATCAAACTGCCGGAATTTTCCAAAATCAAGCGGAAGTGGACGAATGGAACACAGCTCATGGCTATAAGGACCAAAACGGCAACTGGCAGCCTTTGCAACCTGTGGCTAAACCGGGTGATATCCGTTTCATAGATCAGAATGGAGATGGTATGCTTGATACAAACGACCGCGTGAAAGTGGGTAGTGGTACACCGAAGGTGTCATTGGGATTCAACATTAACTTGGCTTATAAAGACTTTGACTTGGTAGCCAATTTCTACGGTGACTTTGGTGCTAAGCGTTATAACTATACTAAATATCAGTTGGAGCGTATGGACCATGTGTTCAACTATGGTAAGAATGCCTTGAATGCTTGGACACCTGAAAATCCTGATACTGATATTCCACGTGCCGTGTCTGGTGATCCTAATAAGAACTCTCGTACTTCTACTCGTTTTGTAGAGAATGGTGACTATCTGCGTCTGAATAATTTGCAGATAGGTTATAATCTGCCGGTTAAATATTGTAAGAAAATGGGCTTGAGTAACTTGCGTATTTATGTAGGCGCTACCCGTTTGTTCACTATTACCAACTACAAAGGCTATGATCCTTCAACCGGTTCTTCAGTCGGACAGATGGGATACGACTATGCAGCCATTCCTTTGAGTCGTGACTTTATGATGGGTCTTAAATTCGGTTTCTAATTAAATTTAATACGAAGATTATGAAATTCAAAAACATATTATTATATGCAGCTCTTCTGAGCGGAATGTCTTTTTCCTCTTGCACTGATTTCTTGGATGAAGACTCTAATCCCAATGCTTTATCACCTAGTATTTTCTGGAAGAGTGAAGGGGATATTATGAAAGGATTGACTAGTGTATACGGAGCTTTGCAGCCGAATGCATCTTGGGCGATACCGTTTGAACGCTATATAGTAATAGACGGATACAGAAGTGATGAGATTACCCACAGAGATGATGTGACGAGTTGGATGAATATTTCATCATTCAATGTGGAACCCACTAACTCCGTAGTCAAGACGGAGTGGACTAATTTGTATAAAGGTATTAACTATGCCAATCAATGTTTGACCAACATTCCCACTGTACCTGGTGACTCGGAATCACTCAATGCCTTGAAGAAGCAGTCCATAGCCGAAGCTCGTTTTTTGCGTGCTTACTTTTATTATCGTTTGTATGTGAACTTTGGTGAGAGAGTTCCTATTTATAAGGAGGCATTGGTAGGTACGGATGAAGAGTTCTATCCGCCACAGGCCAATCCGGGAGAATTGGTAAGTCTGATTGAGACCGAACTGAAAGAAGTACAGAACGACCTTCCCGAAAGTTATGAGGAAAGTGAAAAAGGACGTGTCACGCGTTATACGGCAGCGGCTCTTTTGGGTAAGTTCTATATGTTCCGCAAAGAATTGAGTAAAGCCGAAGTTGAATTCAAGAAGATCATTGATAAAGAAGGAAGTCTTTTTGGCTTGATGGAGAATTGGGCTGATAATTTTGACGGTATGCACAAGAACAATAAAGAGTCTCTTTTTGAGATCCAGTTTACCGGAGACCGTTCAGGCGGACAGTATGAATATAACTTGTTTACTGTTCATTTGGGACCTATGGCTGGACTGGATGCATATGAAGAAGCTTATCCTACGGACTGGATGTGTCAGACGTTATTGGCTGATAAGACTATAGACGGTAAGTCTAGCGACCGTGCACTTCATACGCTTATTTTTGACGATCCCGAGTGTCGTCCCTTTTATTATGAGAATGGAAAATCCTTTAAGGATTACCACAAAGAAGGAGAAATCTTCTGGCACAAATATGTTACTTATACCGAGGGTATGAGTGATTATTGGGACTATAGTTTCTTTAATGTTTCCGTTATCCGTTATGCCGATGTATTGCTGCTTTATGCAGAATGTCTAAATGACAAGGGTGAAACAACAGAGGCCATTAACATAATAAATAAGGTTCGTGCACGTGTCAATGTACCGGCATTGCCGCTTACCATGGGTAAAGCCGAAGTCTTGAAACATCTGCAAGACAAAGAACGTCCTTGCGAGTTGGCATTGGAAGGTTCACGCTGGTATGACTTGGTTCGCTGGGGTATTGTAGAAGAAACGCTGAAAGCTCACAATAAACCATTTGTTGAGAATTATGTAGATACCAAGCACCAGTTGTTTCCTATTCCTCATAGTGAATTTCTGTTGAATCCTGATTGGGAGCAGAATCCGAACTATAGCAAGTAATCTTGTTTGTATAATTTTGGAAGAACCGTTTATGAAACATTTATTTCCTATATATGGAATGTGTAGCATTCTTTGGCTGGGGGCATGTACCCCGGTCGCTACACAGCCAGAAAAGTCCCTGTTTACGACACAGGAAGATTTTCCCAATTTGTTGAATGTGAAAAATGTACCGGAACAATCTGTAGATGGGGATCTCAATTTGTTCTCTGATCTGGGTGCATGGAGTGGCTATGCGTTGCCAGTAAATCAAAGCAGGGCATTTGCGGGTGCCTTCATCGGCCCTATGACGATGCATGGAAGAGGATGGATTGCCCAAACGTTGGCACAGCCTACGTTGGTGGTCAATGGTGAAAAGTACGACTTGGTTCGCAATATGCAGACTGCCAAGTATCTACCCGGAAAGTTGATACAACATTTTAAAGATGCGCAGTTGGAATTCACTACTGAGTTGTGTTTTGCTACTTCACGCACTGCTTTTGTACGTTCTGTTATTACGAATCTTAGTGACACACCTTTGAATGTGTCGCTGACTTGGAGTGGCGGTGTTTTCGAAGAGAATACTATTGCCTCTAAGGTGGATAAGGGCGTCCGGTTCCATTGTCCGTTCTACGGTCGCCGTTGGGGAACCAATCGCCAGATTATCACATTGCGTAACGAACCGCCGGTAGACGAAGTGACGGCTACCGTGCTTTTCCATACAGCCGATGAAGTGATGACTGTGGGGAACGACAGTTTGCGAGTTGTTGAGAAGAGTGACTATTTGCTGCAATCCGGCAAAAGTTATACTTCGGAATACAGCCAGACACTGACCTTGAAAGGCGAAGAGGCAGATAAGGAGTATGTTGCAATAAAGTCCATACCTTTTGATCAATGTTTTGCCGACAATGCGCAGCGTTGGAATCAGGGGCTTCAACGGGTACTATCTGCCGACAGTCCTTATATGAAAGAAAACGCTTACAGGAACATTGCTGTGAAAGCATTGATGACGTTAAACTCCAATTGGCGTACTCCGGCTGGTGATATCTTCCATGGTTGTAGTTTCCCTTCTTATATAGGATTCATCGGTGGATGTTGGTCGTGGGATGCTTGGCAAATTGCATCGGGTAATGTGTACTACAATCCTGAGGGGGCCAAGAGTGAAATGCTTTCTTTGTTCGATTATCAAGCAGAGAATGGTATGGTTCCTGATTTTATCGGTTATAATAAGGTACGTAACAATTGGCGCGACTCCAAACCTCCTATAGCATCATGGGGAGCCATGAATGTCTATAAGGTTACAGGAGACAAAGCGTTCTTGGACGAAATATTTGATAAATTGTATAGGTTCCATCAATGGTGGTATGCTGAGCGTGACCACGATCACAATGGCATTTGCGAATATGGTTCTACTGATGGTACACTGATTGCGGCGGCTTGGGAGAGCGGCATGGATAACGGTGTGCGTTTTGATGACACCCGGATGCTAAAGAATGAGATGGAGAAAGCTTGGTCGATGGATCAGGAGAATATTTGTTTGAATTCCTTCCTTTATGTAGATAAACTGACACTTTCGGAAATGGCTTCTATCTTGGGAAAGCAAGAGCTTTCTGAACAGTTGGCTAAGGAGGCTGAGGTAATCAAGCTGTATGTACAGACTAAAATGTATGACAGCGAGAGTGGTTTCTTTTATGATATTCGTTTGAATGACCGTACACCTGTCAAGGTGATGGGGGCTGAGGGGTGGTTGCCTTTGTGGGCAGGTATTGCTACCCCGGAACAAGCCGAGAGTGTGAAGAACATCATGATGGATGAAAAACATTTCAACTCTTACCTGCCGCTAGGTACTCTTGATGTAAGTCATCCTGCATTGCGTCCTACTTTCGGTTATTGGCGTGGTCCGGTTTGGTTTAACCAGGTATATTTTGGTATAACCGGATTGAAGCGCTACGGATATGTGGAGGAAGCCGACTTGCTGACTCGCAAGTTCATGGCACATGCTCAAGGACTGATGACCGACGGACCGATTCATGAAAACTACAATCCACTGACAGGTGAAGTGTTGAATGCACCCAACTTTGGTTGGTCTTCTGCTTTGATTTTGCGATTGTTGTTGGATCAATGATAGTGGAAGTAAAAATCAGTATGCGGATACTCCGAATTTATTAAAAGATATATTTATGATGAAAATTCGTTCTATATTGACAGGGATTGCCATATCTTTGTCGTTGGCAGGTATGGCACAATCCCAATATGACGGTGCTCCGGTAAACAGGAGCGCTAACGAAACGAGCACAGACAATGTAGAAGTGCGTAGAAACAAATACCCCCGTTCGGATAATGATTGGGAGAATTTTGATGTGCTTCATATCAATCGTCTGCCTTCGGCGGCTAATTTTATGGGATACCCCACTAAAGAATTGGCATTGCAGGGTGATAAATCACAATCTCCTTACTTCCAATCCTTGAACGGAACATGGAAATTTCATTTTGTACCCCGTTCGGATGAACGACCGATGGACTTCTTCCAAAAAGGATATGATGTTTCAGGTTGGGATGATATTAAAGTTCCTTCCAATTGGGAGCTTCAAGGGTTCGGCTATCCTTTTTATGTAGGCAGTGGGTATGGTATAAAGAAGAATCCACCATTGATTGCAGTGGAAAACAGCCCGGTTGGCTCTTATAGACGTACTTTTACTATTCCTGCCCATTGGAATAAACGTCAGATTATTCTTTATTTCGGAGGAGTGGCTTCTGCTTTTTATGTGTGGGTGAATGGTGAAAAAGTAGGTTACTCTCAGGATTCCAAAACACCTTCGGAGTTTGATATTACGCCGTATGTAAAACAAGGGGAGAATGAAATAGCCGTACAGGTTTTCAAGTTCAGTGACGGATACTATCTGGAAGATCAGGATTACTGGCGTTTTGCCGGCATACAGCGTGATGTTTATGTGTATGCCCGATCCGCAACTCATGTGCGTGACTATGAAGTGGTTACCGATCTTGACGGGGAATACAAGAATGCTGACTTTCATCTTTTTGTAGAGTTGGGCAAAGCAGGAGAAGGTAAAATAAAAGGGGCTGAAGTGGAAGTAAGCCTGTTGGAGAAATCGGGTAAAAGTATCTACAATGAGCGTAAGCGTTGGAATGCTGCCGATCGGGAACTTCATTTTAAAAAGGAAGTGAGAGAACCTTTGTTATGGAGTGCGGAGAAACCAAATCTGTATAGATTGCTGATTACTTTGCGTGTAAATGGCAAACCGGAACAATATATTTCCCAATACGTCGGTTTCCGTAAATCCGAAATCAAACATGCTCAATTGCTGATAAATGGCAAGCCGGTCTATATAAAAGGAGTAAACCGACACGAACACGATCCTTATAACGGTCATGTGGTAGATGAGGCATCCATGCTGCGTGATATTCAATTGATGAAAGAGAATAATATCAACAGTGTACGAACCTCTCATTATCCCAACGATCCCCGCTGGTATGAATTATGTGATATTTATGGTATGTATGTGGTTGATGAGGCCAATATCGAGAGCCATGGCATGGGATATAAGCCCGATCAATGCCTAGCTAACCAGCCCGAATGGGAGAAAGCTTTCATAGACCGCACGGAACGTATGTTCGAGCGTGACAAAAACCATCCTTGTGTCATTATCTGGTCATTGGGTAATGAAACCGGTGAGGGATGTAACTTCGCGGCTACCTATAAATGGGTACATGCCAATGACCGTTCACAGCGTCCCGTGCATTCGGAAGACGGAATAAAGGGACCTTATACCGATATTTTCTGTCCAATGTATAAAAAGATAGATGTATTGATCAATCATTCTCTCTATCTTCCGTCCAAACCGCTGATTCTATGTGAATATGCCCATGCTATGGGCAACAGTGAAGGAAATCTTCAGGATTATTGGGATGTGATAGAGAAATATCCCTCTTTACAGGGCGGACATATCTGGGACTGGGTAGATCAGGGCTTGTATGCAAAGACGCCGGATGGAAAATTCTATTGGGCATACGGAGGTGACCTGGCTCCGAAAGGTACTCCAAGTTCTGCCAATTTCTGTATGAACGGTCTGATTGCCGCCGACCGTACCTTGAAGCCGCATATCCATGAAGTGAAAAAAGTATATCAAAATATAGCATTCTCTTTATTGGATTATCATGAGGGATGGGTAGAGTTACGTAACAAGTACTTCTTTACGGATTTAAGTGATTTCAATTTTACTTGGAAGCTGGAGGGGAATGGTGAACTTTTGGCTACCGGAACTATTGATAATGTATCCCTGGCTCCTCGGCAGACGGGTAAGTTTAAGACTTCTTTTCCAGCCATACAGGTAAAACCCGGTGTGGAGTATTTCTTGAATTTCTATGCCAGTTTGAAAAATGAGGATGGTCTGCTGAAAGCCGGAACAAAACTGGCTGATGCCCAGGTGAGTCTTCCATTTTATCAGCCGTTTGTTGCTGAGGTTCAGTCTTCACCGGTGATAGCAGATGATGCGGCTTCGTTGTTGACACTTACAGCCGGTAATCTGAGCGTAGGTTTTGATAAGGAAACCGGTGCTTTGATTTCTTATAAAGAGGGAAGTACGGAACTGATAAAAGAAGCTTTACGTCCTAATTTCTGGCGTCCTGTGACGGATAATGATATGGGAAATGGCATGAATAAAACCTTGCGTCCGTGGCGTGATGCGGGGCGTCAGGCAAAACTGTTGTCCATGAAACAAAAGGCGTTGGGTAAAGAAGTTTATGAGGTTGTTTCTCATTATAAGTTGCCTGTAGGAGAGTCTGATTTTATCGTTACCTATCATTTTTCGGGAAAAGGGTATTTGGATGTGAACTGTACTTTCATTCCGGGTAACGATACATTGCCTTTATTGCCTCGGATGGGGGTTAGTATTACACTGAACAGGCAGTTTAGTCAGATGGAATGGCTGGGACGTGGTCCTCATGAGAATTATATAGACCGGAATACTTCTTCTTATGTAGGTCTGTACAAGGGAAGTGTGGCCGATCAGTATTTCCCGTATGACCGTCCGCAGGAAAACGGTAATAAGACTGAAGTCCGTTGGATGAGCCTGACAGATACCGCCGGACAGGGATTGATGGTTGTCGGACAGCCTTATGTCAGCACCAGTGCTTATCTGTTTCCTACAGAAGATTTAGATGAGCCAGGTCTTCGTAAATCGCAGCGTCATTTATCTGATATCCAGTTCAAGGATATGGTGACATGGAACATTGACCTGAAACAAATGGGAGTGGGTGGTGATACCAGTTGGGGGGCTTATCCTCACCAGCCTTATTTGATTCCGGCTGAACGTATGTCGTTCTCCTTCCGTTTCTGTCCTGCAAAACAGAATGGGGTATCGGGAAACCGGCAATATTTGAATTTTAAGTAATATAGGTTCGTTCAAAAAGAAAGCTGATAATTATTGTTTGCTTATTTGCGGTAGCCCTTTTGTGAATAATTTAAGGTCAGAAGGGGGATGGTTCAGTAAGTGAAGTATCCCTCTTAAAAAAGCAGCTTGGATAGTGAATTTTATCCAAGCTGTCTTTTTATTAATGATATTTGCCATTACCGGTTAATATCCCGGATTCTGATATTCATTAGCATTATCAATCAGCAATAATTCGGCTGTGGGAATGGGGCGTAAATAGTGAATGTTCTTATCGAATTTTGTGATTTGCGGGTTAGCTTTTGTGATACGGCTCTCGAAAGCACGGAATCTTTTCAAGGTCATCCAACGGTTCCATTCACCTATCATTTCACGCGCATATTCATCCAACAAGAAATCTTGGGTAACTTCCGAAGCTGTGATATCCATACTATGGTCATGTCCTTTACAGGCACGGTTCCGAAGTATGTTCAGTCTTTCGGCAGCACTTTGGTTGTTGCCTAATCTCCAGTCAATTTCGGCTGATAGCAAGTAGGTTTCTCCTAAACGATAAACAATACAGTCTGCTGAGGAATAAGGTTTGGAGGCATTTGAACCGGCATATAGGCTAGGACAATCTGCTTTCTTCAGACTTGGGAAAAACTTCAGAGGACTTTTTGTATTGGCATAGTTGTCTTCCAAGTTGAAAATGGCATAGCGGCAAGCGTCTCTTTCGGCTTGTGTATAGGTCTTACGAGATAAATAGACAGCCGTATCTCCTAAAGTGATATCATAGGCAGAATTACCGACCCTGCTGGTGGATAGACCGTATCTTTGTGCATCGGCTTCGTTCCATGTATATCCGTTCTTGGTACTGTTCGTAGCGTTATTCACATAATAAGTGTCTTTGAAGAAAGCTTTATAGCGACCGTCTTTCTCTCCATATAGATCAAGCATATACTTGCTTGGTTCCATATAGCAGTTACCTTTAGCCAGTTTGGGAACTTCGTATCCGTTGATATTTGTGGCGTAACTGGGTGTCATGCCCGAAAGATAGATACCTGAGGTATTGTTATTGTATGCTTCGGAGTGTTTCCATACACGGTTGAAATAGTTTCCACGAGGATTATAAGCCGTAATGGTAGAGTGGCAGACAATAAACAGTGCTTCTTCATTATTTTTGTTATTGTTCTCATCAAATACAGCTTCTACGTTATCATAGAGCTTGACCCCCAGTGAGCCTGCATTTTGAATCAGATAATCTGCCGCTGTCTTCGCTTTTTCCAGATAGGCTTTACTTTCGCTTTCCGTCAAGGCAGTAGTATTGCCTAAACCATCTGTGTAGGTCGAGAAGGTGAGGCAGGCTTTGGCATATAAATGATAAGCGGCTGCACGTGTCACGTGCCCTTTTACTTCCTGTGTGATAGGAAGATTTTTCATGGCGAATTCCAGATCTTCCAGAATTACTTTATAAAAATCATTAACCGAACTGCAAGGAAGAACGGAAATAGGACTGTTCATAGGCTCCAATGGCAGGTATTTACCTCCCCATTGCTCTACAATATTATATAAGGCATGGGCACGGATAAACCTTGCTTCGCTGACCAACTCGTTGATTCTTGTTTCGCTTAGACCTTCCACTTTGTCGGCATAATGGACAGCTGCATTACATGCACTCAATATACCATAGAAACCCGCATATCCTTCATTCAACATACCGTTGGAAGCACCGTAATCTTCATAACGGAGTAGTTTGCTCCAGTTACCGTTGGTACCATCGGGATTCGTATCTTGCCAAATGTCTGTTCCACCTTCTGCAACCATTAGATAGGTGTCTTCTGCCTGACCATAAACTATGCGGACTAGGTCAAAGTAACAGTCGTTCACTTTCTTTTCATAGCCTGCCGGGGTAGACCATTCTTGTTCTGTAGAGATGCCGGAGGGATTAAATTCATCCAGGCTACAGCCGTAGACAGACAACATCATGATTACGGCTGATATAGAGAGTAATTTATGTTTTTTCATCAGTATAAGTTTTTAGAATGAGATATTAACGCCAAATACGTATTGTTTAGACAACGGTGCGTCGTCATCATTTCCTCCCTTTTCGGGATCATAGTTTTGTAAGTAGTCACACTTTGTAAAAATGAACGGATTGTTTGCGGTAAAATATATACGCATTTTGTTAATCTTTACGGCATCCAACCATTTTTTGGGAAATGTATAACCTAGTGAAATAGTTTTTACTTTCAAGTAGGAACCATCAAAATAATTAGCCCATTGTTGATACGGGTCCTGTCCGTTTGTAATACTTGCATCCGGACGGGGATAGCGGGCACTTTGATTTTCAGGAGTCCAGTAGTCACATACAGTAGGTGAAGGCGTCAGACCGTCTGTACGATACCATCCGGTCAGACCGTAAGGGATTGTCCAGTCCCACCGGGCAATCAACAAAATGCTTAGGTCGAAATTCTTATAATTGAAATTATTAAGTAAACTGCCCGACCATTTCGGTGTAGCGCTTCCTAGAACATAATAGTCATCCGCATTCAGTTTGTAATCGGGAGTACCATTTTCTGCGATATGGACTTGTCCGGGTTTCTGACTGTACTTGGCTGCTTCTTCTGCTTCGGCTGTACCCCATATTCCGGCATACTTGTATCCGTAATAAGTTTTGATTGCCTCACCGGGAATCAGGTAGTAGTCTCCGAACTGAAGCGGGCCTTCGCTGGTTGTTTTTATCACTTCTTCCTTGTTGGTTGAGAATGCCAGTGTGGTGCTCCATTGGAATTTAGGTCCGACAAAGTTACGGCTGGTAATGCTTAATTCCACACCTGTATTACGTGTTTCGCCTACATTAGACCATATTTTGAAAGGAGAGGAGCCATAACCTCCCGTTGCATAGGGCAGGTTTTTCTCGAATAAAATATCTTTAGTATCTGTCCGGTACCAGTCGAACGCCACGTTCAGTCTGTCACTGAATAATCCCAAGTCGAATCCCAGATCTGTCATATAAGATTTTTCCCATCCCAGACTCTTGTTGGCGATAGATTGGGAATAACCGCTATAAGGGACTCCTACATCTTGAAATCCGATAATGCCTGTGCGGCTGTAATCTAATGTGGCGTATTCTGAAGCACCGGCATTACCGGTGACACCGTAACTGGCGCGTAATTTCAGATTGGAAACAGCTTTTACATTCTGCATGAAGGGTTCATCACTAATGCGCCAGGCAATAGCTCCTGCGGGGAACATATCCCACTTGTTTCCATCTGCCAAGATGGATGAACCGTCCCAGCGGCTGCTTAATGTCAATAGGTAACGTCCTTTATAGCTATAGTTAATGCGGGCGACATAGGACATTTTTTGGCTACCTACATAAGAAGAAGAAACTGTGGGTGTACCGGTTGCGGCACCTAAATTATGGTATAGATAAGAATCCGTATCAAATTTGTTGGCAGTGGCGGTCGCTTTTTCTTTTTGGTCTTTTGACCATTCAGTGACTCCGGTTATTGTGAAATCGTGATCCTCTTTTATTTTGAAGTTATAAGTCAGAATATTCTGCCATTTATAATTATAAGTGAAGGTGTTTGGGATAGTGGCCTGAACTAGTCCGCTTTCTAGTCCCTGATATGATTTTGTGCCGGTATACTTACTTTCTTTCACATTCCGGAAATATCCGCCTAACAGACTTTTGAATGAAAGTCCTTTTAGTGGAGTCAATTCTACATAAATCTGTGGGGCTACGCTCAATGTCTTCACATTATTTACATATTGGTCTTCTCCCATATCCGCCAAAGGATTCATGTTGCCGTCTCCCAACGGGTAGTCTACCAGATTGCCGTCTTCATCATAAGGAGTACCCAATGGTGGCATACAGAGAATACGGTTCCATATACGGCTGTAACGCTTGTCATTTTCAGAATACATGGCATATAGGTTTAGTCCGTATTTTACCATTTCATTGGCTTTAAAATCTATTTTGGCACGTGCCGAGTAGCGTTCCAGTTCGTCTCCTTTCAATAATCCTTCCAAATTGTAATATCCTAAAGAAAAATAAGAGGTGACCCGGTCATTAGAATAAGATGTGCTTAGATTGTAGCTATTGGTGATACCGGTTTGTGAAGCTAAATCAAACCAGTCCACCCATTGATTGTTGTCTATATATTTTTGCATATAGCTGGGAAAAAGATTCCCGTCATCGGCCGGGCTGTTCCAGGCACCTACCGTTCTTTGTGCTTCTCTGCGGAAGTTAATGTAATCCTCTCCACGATTTACTTCGGGGAAGCTGGAGATGACATTCCAACCATAGTAGGCATCCAGATCGATGGAGAATTTATCTTTTTTAGGAGTTTTGGTGGTGATGATGATAACTCCATTTGCTCCGGCAGCACCATAAACAGCTGTAGAGGAGGCATCTTTCAGTACTTCAATAGAAGCGATATCATTCGGATTCAATTCATCGTAAGAGCCTTCCATGCCGTCAATGATGAATAACGGGCTATTGTCACCATTGATGGAGCGTGTGCCACGTAGGGTCATGTTCACTCCGGAACCGGCTTCTCCACTACTGCGAGTGATATCCAAACCTGCCACCTGTCCTTGAATAGCCTCTAGTACATTGCTGGTTGGCATTCGGACAATATCCTCACTTTTTACGGAAGCAACAGCTCCAGTCAAATCTCTCTTTTTTACAGTGCCGTATCCTACCACTACCACTTCATCCAATGTTTGAGTATCAGGCTGCATTTTGATATTCAATTGTGTGTTTTTGCCAATGGTTATTTCTTGGGTTTTATATCCTATATAAGATATTTCAAGACTGTTTTTTCCTGCGGGTACATCCAATGTATAATTTCCGTCAAAGTCAGTGATGGTTCCTATAGTATTTGCGCCTTTTACAGTGACGGATACTCCAATTAAAGGTTCATTGTTCTCATCAATAATTTGACCTTTGATAGTACGTCCTTGCAGGATCGATTGAACCGATTCATTGTTCACTATGTTACTTGACTTTGCATGCGAATAGGCAACCGGTATGCATAGGACCATTGATAATCCTAAAATAAGGGGACTACGCATAAGGCTGCTTTCCCTGTTTTGTTTTGGATTTTTCTTCATGTTTTTCATTTTTGCTTCTTTATTAACTCACTATTTGTTTTTAAAGGTTGATGTTATATCAAATTATTGAATCTGTTTGGTTTCAATCGTAAACTTATTAGGTTAGATAAATCTTTTGTTTTCTTTCTTTTTTCGTATATCTGTCTTTTAAGGCCTTGATATCTTGCTTGTATTTTTGTTTTCTTTCTTTATTATTGCTATTTTATGATTTTGTATTTATAAATATTAAAATAGTTTCTTTATTTTATTTTTAATACACTGTTTGTGTTATAATTATCTTATCGGTGCAAAAATATACGAAAGAAATCGAAGATGAAAGGGAATGTAGTATGTTGTTGAACATATCTATAGCAAATTCTATTTTATTGTTTTATTATATTATAGCTGAAATTTGGTGTTGGAAATATTAAGATAAAAAAGTCCCCGGATAAGAACGCCTTTCTTATCCGGGGACTTTTTTAAATATTATAAGATGTATTCTTTATCGGTTTTTATACATTCTTTCATAATACTTTTGGTAATCGCCACTTGTTACATTTTCCACCCATGCTTGATTTTCCAGATACCATTGGATTGTTTTTACAATACCGGTTTCGAATTTTGTTTCAGGATACCATCCTAATTCATTAGTGATTTTGGTAGGATCGATAGCGTAACGTTGGTCATGTCCCAAACGGTCTTTGACAAAGGTGATTAATGATTCGTTAATCCAGTCGATAGAGATCTCACCTTTGTCGTTCAACTCTTTTTTCTTCAAGATTTTGCGATATTCGGGAGTTTCCGTCATCATCCGGTGAATAGTGGCTATGGTAAGTTTTACTATCTCTATGTTTTCTTTCTCATTGTGTCCGCCTACATTATATACTTCCCCTTCGCGGCCCTTGCGCAGAACCAAATCGATGGCTTTGCAATGGTCTTCTACATATAACCAGTCTCGTACATTCTTTCCGTCACCATATACGGGAAGTTTTTTTCCTTCCAAAATGTTTTTAATGATTAGTGGAATCAGTTTTTCAGGAAAATGGTACGGACCGTAATTATTGGAACAGCGGGTAATGGTTACCGGCATTTTGTAAGTATCACGATAAGCCATGACAATCATATCAGCGCTTGTCTTGGAGGCACTATATGGGCTGTGTGGACATAAAGGAGTTGTTTCAGTAAAGAAACCTTCTGCTCCTAGGCTGCCGTATACCTCATCTGTAGATACCTGGTGGTAACGTACATCTTTGCGCCAGGTGGGATAACCATTCTCATCTTTTCCCGTCACCCAAGCACGGCGGGCCGCATCCAGCAGGTTTTGGGTTCCCAAAATATTAGTTTGCAGAAACAATTGTGGGTTTTCAATACTGCGGTCTACATGGCTTTCTGCTGCAAAATTCACGATGTAGTCAAACTTGTATTCTGCGAATAGTTGGTCTGCCAAATCACGGTCACATATATCTCCTTTTACGAAGAAACAACGTTCATTATCAATGTCTGATGCAATAGTTCCCAGATTGCCGGCATAAGTCAAGGCATCCAGTACCACCACCCTGATGTCATCATGTTTGGCCAGGATGTATTTTAAATAGTTGGCTCCGATAAATCCGGCAGCTCCTGTAACGAGATAAGTCTTCATATTGTTTTTGATATTAGTGTGTGCAAAGTTCGGAAAGATTTTTTAATCTTACAACTTATCCGCTAGTTCTATTACTTCTAAATCTTTAAATTCTCCATTATCGATACAAAAACGTACCAATGTTCTCACTTTATGAAATCCGGAAATGCCTGCTGCTCCCGGGTTGATGTGTAACATATCCAGTGTCTTGTCATATTTCACCTTTAATATATGCGAATGTCCGCTGATAAAAAGCTGGGGAGGTTTCACCAGCAGGCTGCCGCGGATGGAAGGATCATAGTTGCCCGGATATCCGCCTATATGCTTTATCAACACCTCCGCACCATCTACGGTGAAGCGGTTGGTTTGAGGATAAAGTCTGCGTATGTCCTGCCCGTCAATGTTTCCATATACTGCCCGGAAGGGGCGGAAAGCGGACAGTTTCCGGGCGACTTCCACCGAGCCAATGTCTCCGGCGTGCCATATTTCATCACAATTCTCAAAATATTTCAAGTATTTGTCATCCCAAAATGCATGAGTATCCGATAATAATCCGATTCTTGTCATAGTTTTTTTGTTTATTATCGGCAAAGGTACTATATTTGGAACAAATCTAAGCATAATATGGAGAGCAAATATCATTATTTCAAGCGTGATATCAGTTGGTTGTCTTTCAACTATCGCGTGTTGTTGGAGGCGGATGACGACTCCCTTCCGTTGTATGAACGGATTAACTTTATCTCTATATATTCTTCTAATCTGGAGGAATTCTACAAGATTCGTGTAGCGGAACATAAAGCCATCGCTTCCGGTGGCCAAAGTGATGATATGACACAAGAAGAAGCCAGACACCTGATACATCAGATAACCGAAGCTGTCAATAGCCAGATGGAAGACCGTATCCGCATTTATGAGCATAAGATTGTCCCGGCTTTGCGCAGGCATCATATTATTTTTTATCAAAGTAAACAGGAGGTAGAGCCTTTTCATCAGGAGTTTATCAGTAATTTCTTTAAAGAAGAAATTTTTCCCTATCTTCAGCCTGTTCCGGTATGCAAGAATCGAATCAAGACTTTTTTACGTGACAACCGTTTGTATCTGTCGGTACGCGTGACGCGCAAAGACACGGGGGAAAAGGAATACTATATTATCAAATTGCCTTATAGCAAAGTTCCCCGTTTCATAGAACTTCCCCGACAGGGAGAAAACTTTTACCTGATGTATATGGAAGATATTATAAAGGCGAATATCAACCGTATGTTTCCGGGCTATGATTTGGATTGCAGTTATTGTTGCAAGATATCTCGTGACGCCGATATTTTCGTGGATGATGCAACCAGTTCCGAAGTAATGGTGGAACAGTTGCGTAAAAAGGTGAAAAAGCGTAAAATAGGTGCTGTATGCCGTTTTGTGTATGACCGAAAGATGCCTGCGGATTATCTGGAGTTTCTGGTCGATGCATTTGGCATCAATCGTGATGATTTGGTTCCGGGAGACAAACACTTGAACTTGGAGGATTTGGCTCATCTGCCTAATCCCAGTAAGGAACTTTGTACCCAATTGAAACCTCGTCCCATGACATTGAATTGTTTGGATGAGAAAGAATCCATATTCCGTTATGTGAGCAAGAAGGATTTGATGTTGCATTTCCCTTATCATTCTTTTGAACATTTCATCCATTTCCTGTATGAGGCCGTTCATGACCCGTCCTGTAAGGAGATCATGATTACCCAATATAGGGTGGCGGAAAACTCGGTTGTTATCAATACGCTGATTGCTGCTGCGCAGAATGGTAAAAAAGTAACTGTTTTTGTAGAACTTAAGGCCCGTTTTGACGAAGAAAACAATTTGGCTACCGCCGAGATGATGAAGCGGGCGGGGATACATATTATTTTCAGTATACCGGGATTGAAAGTGCATGCCAAGGTGGCGCTTGTACTGCGGTATAACAAAGAGGGAAAACAGACTCGCAGCTATGCTTATATCAGTACCGGAAATTTCAATGAGAAGACTGCCCGGATATATGCTGATTCCGGTTTGTTCACTTCCAACGAGATTATTGTGAATGATCTGTATACTTTATTCCGGGTATTACAGAAAGAAGTGACTGAACCCAAATTCAAGCGTTTGTTGGTAGCCCGTTTTAATCTGCTGCCGGAACTGAGAAGACGTATCGGATATGAGATAAATATGGCAAAGGCGGGAAAAGAAGCGCGGATTATCTTGAAAATGAATGCGCTGCAAGATCCTGCCATGATAGATGAATTATATAAGGCTAGTGAGGCAGGAGTGAAAATAGACTTGATAGTACGTGGTATCTGCTGCTTGATTCCCAATCAGCCTTATAGCAGAAATATTCGTATCACTCGCATTGTGGACAGCTTTTTGGAACATGCCCGGGTGTGGTATTTCCACCATGGAGGAAAACCGCTTCTGTTCATGGGTTCGCCGGACTGGATGAGGCGCAACCTGTACCGGCGTATAGAGGCCGTTACCCCCATTCTTGACGAAGATCTGAAACAACAACTGATAGATATGCTGGTTATTCAGTTGAAAGATAACAGAAAAGCCGGTTGGGTGGATGAAAATCTGAATAATGTGTTGAAAAGGAATCCGAAAGAAGAACCGGTACGGGCGCAATATGCTTTTTATGAATACTTGAAGGGGAAGAATAAATGAAGAATATGAAATAACATATTTTATCTTATTTGAAATGATTATCCGCAATCATACCACCGGATGATAAATGGAAATTTATAAAATGGGGTGATGGAATGCGAACTACACGGACGAAGCGGACAAACACGGACTTAAAATTTAAATTTGTACTTGCAAACCCAATGACAGGTAAAGTAAAAAAATCCGTGTTCCATCCGTCATCCCATTCTATAAATAAACATTTTGTGATATGATTGAGGATTATCATTTCATATATTCCCAATGGAATGGACTTTTACATATTTGTCTGCCCGAACCACCGTCCACGACTCCAGGAGTAATGCACCGTAAGTTCGGGCTGAAAAATCCTTCAGATGTTTCAGCCACTCCGCAAACCCCTTGTTGACGGGCGTTCCGGCTGAAGGATTCGGTCATTTAATTGTTTCAGCCCGCTTGCGGATGTTTCAGCCTGAAAAACGGGCGTCCGTTCCAGCAATTTGAACGCACACTTCCAAAAAACAAAAGTACGGTTTCAAAAAGCCGCGTTTTTTCCTGTCGGAGGGTCCGGAATCCTGATACAAGTTCTGCCGGATCTTGCAACAAGTTTCGCAAATTCTTGCAACAAGTTCCGATTCACGCCCTCACTATTCCGGTAGAAGTGGTTCCTGCCAGAACACCAGCCCACGCGCTGAAAGAACTTGTTCTTTTCGAAAAACATAAGTTCCATTAAAAAAAAGATAAGGATGTCTTTAGCAAAAGAAAAGGACCTTTTTTAAAAACGAACTTATCTTTTTTACCTGCCTGCAAGACCGGCACTTCCCCACTTGCCATCGACTGTTCCTGGAGAACGACCAGGCATTTTCTCCAAGCTCTTGCTTCTTTTTGTGCCGGGAAAGTTGTCTTTTTTCGTGTCCGACCCCGGACAATGATAGGTCTTGAAACTGTCTTGAGAGTTTTCGAGATCTCATAACACCTTACTTTTACCGGCTGAAACATCTGCAAGCGGGCTGAAACAATTAAATGACCGAATCCTTCAGCCGGAACGCCCGTCAGCAAAGGGTTTGCGGAGTGGCTGTAACATCTGAAGGATTTTTCAGCCCAATCCCAAGGAGGATATAGCGGATAGTTTAGTTTTAACAGGTCTGTTTGTAAAAGATATGTAAGATGCGGCGATGCATGATACATAATGATTATCCGCCATCATACCACCGGATGATAAATGGGAGTTAATGGATGGAACGCGGATTTATTTCGTTCTATAAATTAAAATTGGAACACAAATGATACAAATTAATAACAGTACAGCATGGATATAAACCTGCCGGAGGTTAGATTTGTGTCATTTGCGTTCCGGTTTAACCGATAAATAATTGATATTGTTATGAAAAAATTATATATAACTTTCTGCCTCTTACTGGTTTCTCTTTGCATACATGCACAGATGATTAGTGGAATAATAGTGGATGAAAAAAACAGCCACTAGAGTTTGCCAATATAGTGTTGTTTTCTTTGCCTGATTCTACTTTTTTACAAGGTACTATCAGTGATCAAACCGGAGCTTTTAATATAAAATCAAATGAAACAAAAGGAATATTACCAATTTCTTCAGTTGGCTATTCCACTATTCTCCTACCTTGCACTAGTTCAAATATGGGAACAATACAACTATATTCAGATTATACTCTCGTCCATATTATGCTCAGTTGCGAAGTAATGTAATGTATATTAATCGGTATATATATGAGGGTGGTAATCCATTTTTATTACCTTCTTTATCTCATAATATAACTTTAGGAACAACTTATAAATGGGTATACTTATCAGCCGGATATCAATATATTAAAGATGCGATTATTTCTTTTAGTGGAGCTTATTCAGAAGATGATCCTACGATTGCTTTAATTAATATGATTAATGCACCAGACTATGATAAGATTTTTGCCTCGCTGATTTTATCACCTACTATGGGGCTTTGGTCTCCACAGAACAAAAGAATCGTATGTAATAAAAAACTTAGTTTGACGGCTAAGGGGTTCAATCTGCCCCTATGGAATAATTGGACTTGGCTTGCTCCATTCATTTCCGTCTTAGCTGTGTTACCATTTCCCTGAACCAGGGATAATTTAGCCAGATATATTCATACCAGCGGTTCAGTCTTCTTTTCCATTTCCTGCTCCACGGATACAACTCCCACCATTTTAGTTGAAAATCCGTTTTCTGCATAAATTCGTGGGTGGGAAACAGAGTAAGAGTTATTCCTCTTATCCATAATGTTTTCATTTGGTTTTCCCAATATTGCATAGGGCCGAATCCCGGCTCCCAAATAATGAAGCGGCCTTCATGAATGCCATAACAAACCACATATCCCGGTACTTCGAAATCATTGATGGCAAAAAGTATGGCAGGAAATTTTCTGGTGGACAATTGTTCCATGTTCTGCAAGCAGATTTCCGCTTCCATTCCTGCACGTATAGCTGCCTGTTTCATACCCATCAACGTATATTTTCCATCTACTTTACACCATTCGGCTAGTGTGCGTGCATCTTGTTGACCGCCATAGTATTTCATGACAGTGAGCAGACAGGCCACTTCCATGGGACATTCGTCACTGGAACGGACAAATGATTTTTTTATTCTGTCAAGTTCGTCTTCAGTCATAACTTAATTTATTTTTCATGGCAGGAGCAAAACAGCAACGCGGATCGGGAAAATCCCAACAATCCTTTCCATAAGCTTTTATGATATCACTCCAGCAACGGTTCTGATAACTGAAACAGTCTTCAAAAAGACGGCATTCCCTGCATGGACTCTCTTTGTTGATATCCTGACGTGACAAGGAACAAAGGTGCAAGGCTTGAGGGGAATGCCAGACTTCTTTCAGACTTTGTGTGGTTACATTCCCTATGATAAATTGTGGATGCCAGTAAAGTTGCTCGCATACAGTCACTTTACCATCAGGCAATATAAACATATGAGTGGTCAATGCAGAGCATTCGCTTCCTTTGAAACACCGGCTTCCACCCCAGGTATCTTGATAGTTTTTATCGGTTACTTCTTTCCCTAGAATCACGGGAAAGGAAACCTGTGTGAGAAGAGGGCGTATTTGGTTGAATACCTTTGTAATTTGCGCTTTAGTAGGTTTCAAATGCGAAAATACATTATACTCTTTGTATATGGAATTACTGGCGGGGATAATACGCCAGTCGCGTATATGCTTCAGATGAGATAATTCATGCAGTAATTCCGCCAAGACATTCAACTGGCAATTGTAGTTGGTCAGCACAGATGAAATCTGATAATTCAGTCCGCTGTCATCCAGTAATTGTAGGCCGTGAAGCATCTCTTTGGCATAATTTCCGTTTACTCCCAGTGAGGCGGTCAGTATTTCGGAATGAATGGCATCCAGTGAAATTTGAACAATTCCCTGATACCCTGTTTCCTGTACATCTTGCAACAGTTTTTGGGTTACAGGCATTTTGGTCGATATGAATTCGGGGGCAATACCCCGTTTTACCAATTCTTTTAATATGATTTTCCAGTCTTTATGCAGGAATATTTCACCACCTATCAGATTTACTTGTTGTACTTGCAGGTCTGAAGCTTCCTTGATCAGCTCCATCATGCGTTGGGTGGTGAGTGGGGATTTTATTTGCGTTGATGTATCTGCATAGCAATACTTACAATGCGTGACACATTGGTTGGTCAGCATGAATGTGAGGAGCAACGGACCGGAATACAGCCTTTTTGTAGTAAGATCCAGTTTTTTCCAGACAAAAGAATTTGCTTGCAGCCGGTCAAACCGCAATGCTTTGCCTGCCTTTTCCGCTTCAATCAATATACGTTTGGGAAAATAAATTTCTCCCTGCTGGGAGGAGGTATAAATGGGGGTCGGATTATCAATGAAGTCCGATACCCATTTGATCATCTCCTCCTTGCTCCGGCAGAAGAAGTCGCACAGCAGAGGGAGAGTTGTCTGCAAAGGTCTGTCATACGTGAAAAAACTCAGCATGACAGCTTGCAGCGGGTGAATAAAAGTATGCCAGTTCCGGGAGCAGTCGGTATCTGTCCCCGTACTGGAGAATAATGCGACCCTGTGAATATCATGTCTCAGATGATAATGAGGGTTCAGCACATATACTTTATTCATTTCCGGTATTTTCATCTTGTGTTTTTGTAGGATCGACGAATCCACCTGTATAGCATCCCAGGCCACATTTGGATAACTCCTTGTCATCTATGCCACCTTGTACGTCCATCAGTTCGTTCAAGTCCAGCACTTGTTCTTCATCTTCGGAATAGCGGGTGTATTCCGGTTGCTTGTTGTTGGGGTCTTCTTTTTTCATATTCTTCTTTGTTTAAGTTGGTTATTCTCTGTAGTGAAAAAAAACGGTGTTACTCCGTGGTGGAAAACAATTCATACACGGGTGCGAAAATCCTGCTCAGTATGCTCCGGCTCGAAGTGATGATCTCCGCCCGGCCGGACATGTCTATTTCATATTTTATTTCCTTTCTGTTGGTTGTCACCAGTCCGTCCGGAAAGTCCACTTCCACGGCATAACTTTTATTGTAAGGCACAAAAGAGACGGAGGCGATTCTTCCCGGCAGTACGCCATACGAGTGGGTGGGGTATTTGTTCAGTTCGATATTTACTTTGTCGCCCACGGCAATTTCCGCCACTTCGTCTTGTGAAAGAGTGATGTGCCCGAGGGGATTCCCCTGCTGCTTGGAGATAACGGTGCACAGGGTGTCTCCTTCATTTACCCGGGCGCTCATGCCCCATGTCTTTCCCCATACCACTATGCCGTCGTGATGGCTTTTGATGAGGTACTTCTTGTCCCACGTGCGGAGGCTGTTCACCATGTTTTCGTAAGCCAGTTCCAGCATCCGGAGGTTTTTGGCAGTCTCCATCCGGTGGTTTATATCCAGTTCAAAGAGTTCGCGTTTCACATTCAGCACCGCCATGGCATCTGCCTTACCGGTACTTTCCAGTATCCGGAGTTCTTCATCTAGGTATTTTTTCTTCTGCGGATAGATATCAAACTCCTGATACATCACGCACGTACGCACGGCTTGGGTGAACTGTTCGTAGGCGGAAGACATTTCACCCATGATGAGGTCAAAGGGATAGTCTTGCAGGTACTTGATGTCGTTGGTGCGGTAGTACCATTCTATTTTGGTCAGTACGCGGCAAAATGTTTGTACGTCTTCCAGTAGGGCAGTATTTTTCAGTATGCCCAGCGTGTCGTTCTTTTGTACAGGTGATTGGTTTTCCACAAAAAAGCGGTCTATCATTCCTGTCTGATTGGCAGTGATCCATTCCGCACTTCCCAAGTCGTCAATGGTTATCGTTTTTCTTATTGTGTCAGGATACTTAAATAATGCCGTGCCTGCAATAAGAAAAACAATCAGTCCATATACGATGTAGCTTCCCGTATGGATCAACCATTCGGGCATATCTCCCAGCATATCATTGTTTTCGCGACTATATACTTCTACCTTTTCCGGTCCGTCCGCATCAGGTTTATAGATTTCCTCCATACCTTATTGCTATTATTTTTTAATTCTCAATTCTCATTTTTAAATTTCCTAAGCGCTCAGTTCCAGCTGATTCTTCACCAGCCTGTAGTAATCGCCCTGCCGGGCAATGAGTTCTTCGTGCGTGCCCCGTTCCGTTATCTCCCCTTCTTTCAGTACCACTATCTGGTCGGCATTCTTTACGGTGCTCAGGCGGTGCGCCACGATGACCACCGTTTTGTCCTTGAAGAATCTCTCCAGATTTTCCTGTATCACTTTCTCATTGTCCGTATCGAGCGCATTCGTCGCTTCATCAAAAAACAGGTAATCGGGATTACGGTAAATGGCGCGCGCTATCAGGATGCGCTGCTTCTGCCCTTGGCTCAATCCTTGCCCCGTGTTACCTATTTTGGTGTTATACTTTAAAGGCAAGGATTCGATGAACTCACGTATATTTGCCATCTCTACGGCATACAGCAGGCGTTCTTTGTCTATCATGCTGCCATCCGGTGCTATGTTGTTGGCAATGGTATCGCCGAATATGAATCCCTCCTGCATCACTACTCCACAATGTTTGCGCCACTCCTTGAAACTGATTTTTTGTAGCGACTGATTGCCTATCATCACCGCTCCTCCGGTGGGAGGATAGAATCCGAGCATCAGTTTTATCAGCGTTGTTTTCCCACTGCCGCTGAGGCCCACGATGGCGGTAGTCTTTCCGGCTGGTATGTCCAGCGATAGCCCTTTGATGATGCGTTTCGATTTTTCTGATCCGTAAGTAAAGACTACATTTTGCAATTGAATCGGGTCTTTGCCTGATATTTGGGTGTCCTGGTCCATGCCTTCTGTCTCTTCATCGGGCTTGCCATGTATTTCTCCGAGACGTTCCAGGCTGAGCTGCGCGTCCTGCGTGTCCTGCATGAAGGAAACGAATTGGCTGATAGGCCCTTGCATCTGTCCGATGATGTACTGTATGGAAAGCATCACACCCAGCGTGATACTTCCATGTAGTACGGCGGTGGCAGAGAGAACTGTTATCAGTACGTTTTTCACTTCGTTGATAAGTACGGCTCCCACCTGCTGCCACTGCCCCAGGTTGAGTGAACTCATATTAATGCGGAAGAGAGAAGCTTGTATGTTTTCCCATTCCCAGCGTTTTTGCTGTTCGCAGCCCAGCAGCTTGATGTCCTGCATACCGTAGATGAGTTGCATCAAATTATTCTGATTGACGGACATCTGTTCAAAGTTCTTCCTGTTCAAGTCGGCCCGCTTGCGCATGAACAGCTTTACCCAACCCATATAGGCTGCGCTGAACAGGATGAAAATGAGGAATATTTTCCAGCTGTATATGGCCAGCACGATACCAAAGATGACTACCGTGAGGGTAGAGAACAAAATATTGAGCACGGACTGGGTGAGGAAACTCTCGATGCGGTTGTGGTCTTCGATGCGGCGTATCAAGTCGCCTGCCAGTTTGCTGTCAAAGAATCTCATGGGCAGCCGCATCAGCTTGGAGAGGAAATCCGAGATGAGCGACACGTTGACGCGCGTACTGATGTGGAGCAGTATACAGCGCCGGATCACCTCAATAAGTGTGCGGCTGAATACCAGCATGAGTTGTGCGGCCAAAATGAGCTGTATAAAATTCAGATTCCTGTGCCCTATGCCTTGGTCTACAATGGTTTGTGTAAGAAAAGGGAAGACCAGTTGCAGCAAACTGCCTGCCAGCAGGCCGATGATGAGCTGTATCATCGCCTTTTTGTAGGGACGTACATAGTGAAACAGATACCATAATGACAGCTTTTCATATTTTATGGGTTCCGCTTCATAAAATTGCGGGGTAACATCCAGCAAGAGGGCAATTCCTTTTTCTATTCCGCCTTGTGTGGTACTGATCCAGTATTTTTTCAACTCCTGTTCCTCATATTTCAGCAATCCGTAGGCAGGGTCGGCAATGTAGAACCAAGTTTTGCCCCTTTTCTTTTCTATTTTATAGAGGACCACGAAATGTTCCTGGTTCCAGTGGATGATGCATGGCAGTTTTGACTGTTGTTTCAGTTTTTCCATTGAAGTGCGTATACCGGTGGCGCGCAGCCCTATGCTGGCTGCCGCTTCACTGATACCTAGCAAGTTAACTCCCGTGCGCTGTATGTATGATTGCTCGCGTAACTGCTGTACGGAGAATGTCTTTCCATAATATTTGGCTATCATTCTCAGGCAGGAGGGGCCGCAGTCCATGCCGTCCAACTGTTTGTAGAATGGAAATTTGCTCATAATTGTCTTTTTTGTTTTACTCTGTTTATCAGCCAGTCGGCTATTTCGTTCATCCTTTCACTTTCGCTCTCAAAGAAGGCGCACAGGTGTTTTTGCCGTTCTATGATGTATTCCCGGTTTGCCAGTAGATCAATGATCTGCCTGTCCAGTTTCACGGGGGTAATTTTTTTTATTTCCTGTGGCGTGAACTCTGCCATGGGCACATGGGCAAAGGTGCATTCCGTCCAGTGGGTTATTCCTCCGGTGATAAGCGCCATGTCGCACAAGGGCAACAGGGCTTGCAGGCGGGGCAGGCGGTAAATGGCTATATTGGGCGGTAATGAAAACAACCGGGTTTCCACCTCTCCATGATTGGTCAGCAGGATGAATTGATATTGCGGATGGATGCTCGCACTCTGCTTCATGGCTTTGTAGAATGATTCCATATGTGAGGGGGTGTTCACTTTTCTTTCTTCTTCCTCGTCTTCCAGCAAGCCTATAATAACAGTGCGTGAACGGTCTTCTTTTATTTCCGTCAGTTTGTCGATGAAATCATCGTCTTTTGCACCTTGCGGCAGCAATTTATAAGGAATAGGCGGCAGGGTGACGACGGGCATTTCCGGCATTAGGTCTATCTTTCTGTCGGTTTTGTTTATGGCTATAAACAGATAGTTTATGTCATATTCATTATAGACTTGCTGCTTATCTTGCAGTTGATAGTCCAGCAATGCCAAATGTGGCGTAAACCATCGGAAATCATGTGGATAAATGATGCGTCCTATTCCTTTCCGCAGCAAACCGGTAGTGAAAACGGAGTCGGAGGTATCGGTATAATAGACCTTGTTTCCCCGTTCACTAATCAGGTATGCCAGTCGGGTGGTGGGACATACATTTCCTGCATCCGGTTTTATATCAAAAAGAAATTCAAACATGCCCCGTTTTTCTCATCACATTTCAATTCGTATTATCCTACTACTTTAAAGCCTAATGACGTATATAGATTTTTGCCATCATAATAATATGTTCCTAAGAATTTATCGAAAAGGATGCACACTTCCAGTTCATCGCGCATATAGGCAATGTACTCAAAGAGAGTGGAACGTGACATATCCATCTTTGCTGCAAATTCCTTGGATGTGCCTGTGCACTTGTGCCGGATAAGAAAATCCATATAGAGGATTTTCTTAAGGTCTACTCGTTTCATGGTCTTTGTAGTTTTTTAGGATGAATAATTAGGGTTATCTTTTAAAAGCTCCAACCAAGTATTTCCCATCTTCACTAGTTAGTTCTAATGTATATTCTCCGGATGGGAAACTGGCTATGGAAATGATAATATAGCTTGTTTGTGCTTGGGGCACTAACTGTTCATACATCACTTCTCCTGTTTGATTACCGGTGATGGTAATTTGTATGTCACAGTCCGGAGATGTGTTTTCAATGTAGATGTTCTGGCCATCGGTGCAGGCTGTGATGGGAATAGATGGCAGGCTTCGTGTATTAACTTTTTCTTGATTGCTATACCACTTCCCATTTATAATAATTTCTGTACTATTACAAAAAGAATACACTTTCTGCACCGATAAACCACTAAGCAATATGGTGAATAATACCATACGCAAACTCCAAATCTTTAATTCTTTAGTTGTTTTCATAATAATATTATTGATTGATTGTTATGCTGCAAAGTTATGGATTTAGAATGAAAAACAGATAGACCGGATATGTACGTTATATGGACAATTAAAAAAGAGATAATATGCTAATAATTAGAATATTACCTCTTTGTGCGAATGCGGAATGTGGACAGTTGCTTCCCTAGAACTCCCATAGCCACAGATCCAGTGTCTGTCCTTTGCCGAATGCTCCTATCTTTTGAGTGATACGTTCTTTCAATCTTAATTTTCTTTTAGATACCGAAGTCGATTCTATCCCCAGCAAATCAGCTATTCCCGGATTGGCTATTCCCAACTTGATGAAGCAGCATATCTGCAAATCGCTTTCTGTCAATGAAGGTACAAGAGTGGAAAGCCTTACTATATAATTATCGAATAATAGATTCATTGTTTCCTTTACCTCTTCCCATTGCTCGTCTTTCATGTATTGGGGCTTTGTCTTTAGCCGGTAAAGGACATCTGTCTTTTTTATCAGTTGGTTGCACAGGAATCTTTCACGATCATGCAATCGTTGGTTTTCTTCTCCTAAAAGTCCCAATCTTTCAAGTTCTTTGGACTTTTCATTCAGCGAAGAAGAATATTTATCAATATGTTGCTGCAACATTTTATTCTCTTGTTGCAGGGCTTCATTTTGGCATTTTATTTCAGATAGTACATTCTTTTGCTCCTCCAACTGTTCCTGCGCATCTTTATTCGCCTCCATTTGTTCTGCCAGTTCCTTCATGCGGCTTTGGTTACGACTGATTATTCTCTCATTCTCTTGTCTTTTTAAGGTATTCAGCTGTATTTCTTCTTCATGTCTTTGTATGATATGCTCTTTACGGATTAATTTTCGCTGGTATATATAGATAAGGATAGCTATCAGGCAGAATACCACTACCAATATGATTAGTACATTACGGATGATAGTATTATTTTCTATTTTTAGCTGGTTCTTTTCATTCAATAGTTTTTGCTGGTTATACTTTTCCTGCATATTCATAAGCTCTTTATTTTTATGCAATTTCCAGACAGAATCTTGATAAACTACCATACTATCGCAATATAGGCTCATTTTTTCATAGTCTTTTTTCTCTTTGCTTAGATTATATAAAATTTCATAAGTTGCACAAATCGTTTCCATGCGATTGGAGGATAATGTTTTATTCAGATAATAATAGGCAGAATCTGTTTTATTAATGCGTCTATATATGTCACCAATTACCAAGTAACTTTGTTCTAGCCTTTTTTTTAGGGGTAATTCGCTTGTTTCTTTAAGTATTAAAGCTTTTTGGGCATAGGATAGGGCAGGTTGATAATCTTTTGTTTCGGTATATACTCCTGCTAATTCGTTCATTCCATTTATTAATATACCATTATTATGTAGAGTTTCTGCCATTTGTATAGCTTCTTTATAATATTTGATGCTATTATCAAAATCAAATAATACGGAATATACTTTTCCCAAATCATAATATGCAGAACATATATAATTCTTATTTTCGGATAGCTTCGCATAGTGCAATGACTGTTTAAACATTTGCAATGCATATTCATTCAGCGAATTATATAGGTATATATTTCCTATACTGCTATAAATCAAATGTGCCAGTTGATAGTCTTTCGTCTTTTCTACTTCTTCTATTGCTTTTAAATAGGATTCTTGTGCTTCATTCTTTTTATCAGCTTTTTCATATAATACACCTTTATAATAAAGTACCATTGCTTTCCGTTGGGGATTGTCTTGCTTCATAAAGTAATCATAGGCTATATTAATTAAGGTAGAGTCAGCAAGTTCTTCTTTATAATTCTTATACTTGGCTTGCACTGTTAGCAACGCCCAAGTAGCATTTTGCAATTTGTCCGATGATGCCGGAACTTTCATCCCTTGCAATACACCCAGTGCACTATCCGGATGTTCATACATCACCGCTTCCGCTTGAACCAATTCAAGCAACAACGCTTGTTGAGAAGCATTTTCTTTTTTTGTGCAGGCAGAAAGGAGTATACTTATTATTATAATAATAAAGTTTCTTTTTATTCCAATTGTTTTTTTCATAGTATTTGCATTTATGTATAGCGAACAAATATAGAAATTAAAAACGATCTTGAAAAGATTTTATATCACTATTTACAAAAAAAGAGTGATTGATTATAGTTTGCATCCAGTGTTGATAGAAGTATTATGGATCTTAAATATTCAATTTAGTAAGGAGGCATGCCCTCCTTACTATTTTATGTATAAAAACGGCTGTATTATGTATATCTATTTGAATCCACAATATGTGATTAGAAACGAAAATAATTGTTCTTATATCATTGCTAAATCAGCTTTAATTACTGCTAAGCTAGAATATGCCATGGCTTTTGCAAGCGTAGTTCCACCTTCTATTGGATATATCTTGTCACATATTGGAGAAGGAGAATTAAATGCTTCAATAGAAAATATAGCAAATACCCTAAATATAAAACCAGACCTGATAGATAAGTTTATTCGAAAAATAATCGATAATCCAGTAAAAGTAGGATGGAATTATAAAGGAGTGACGATTTCTTTTCCCCCGTATCTGCTGACTTCTGTTAAGGAAGAATCGGAGGGAAGTGTTTATACGGATAATGAATTATTTTATACTACAGACTTTATACCTAAACGTCCTTCTGTTCCGCTGAATCTTAACTTTATGATTACAACCCAATGCAGGACGGATTGTATGTATTGCTATGCGGATAGAAACAGGAAGAACGATTTGACAAGTTGGCAAATTATAAAGGTGATAGATGAAGCTCATGATATGGGGGGGAATCTGGCTTTGACAGGAGGTGATATTTTTGCTTTCCCTGATTGGAAAGAGGTGATACGAAAAGTGGGGCAATATGGATTCACACCTTTATTGAGTACAAAAATACCGCTAAAAGAGGATGATATTTACTTTTTAAAAGAGTCTGGAATTAAATTCTTGCAGTTTTCATTGGATTCTATATTTCCCTCTACATTACAGACAATGGTACGTGTAAAAGAAGACTATATAGATAATGTGAAGCAAATGTTTGAGTATTCTTAATCCAATCTGTGGTCAGATTGATAAGAAAATTATAATTCGCAAATAAAAATGAGGATTAAACTTATAAATATTTGTAACAAATGATTGAAGCAAGAGCATTAGTTTCTATTAATTTTCTGAATTTGTCAGAAAACTATGATTTTATGTCACGTTGGTTAGGTGTATATGATAAATATGCAAAGCTATTGAAAGGTTCGTCGGATGCAGTTGTAAAAGACGGATCTGGAAAGATACCTGAATCAGCAAACGATAAAGTGGATTTAACCAACAAGCATTTGGCATTACAGGCTATATTAGCTGAATATGGTCAAAAGTTAAATAAAAGCCATCTTTATTCTGAAACAGTCGGTCTGTCCGAAGCCCATGATATTCGTCGCCAATGTTTCAGCGCATTACAGATGAACATCAAGAGCAAGAGATATAGGAACAAAAGAAGATCAAGATGCTGCAAAAAGCCTTATTGATCAGACTGGAAATTATAAAATGAATAAGATAATTACCCGTTCCGATATGTCTGCCCGTATTGCAGGTTACATTTTGATTCTGCAATCAGAGAAAAACCATGATTCAGTAGAACGACTGAATCTGGCTGATCGCATCACTGAAGTGGAAAAGGCAAATAATCTTTATTTGGACTTAGATACACAGCGTGGTATTGTGAAAGAACAGAAAGGTCTTTCGGCTACTAGTCTGCATAAGAACTGTAATGGATTATTGAATCAGCTATATTCATTGGTAAATGATATGTTCTTTTATTATGATAATGAACTGTTTATTGCCTTTGCCGATGAACTGAATGCTGTGGCTGAATCTTATCAATTGGTTATCAATAACCGTAAGGCAGATGCCAAGCGTAAAAAGAATGAGAGAAAGGGCCTAAAATTATTGCCGGTTATCAATAACTAAGGTGCGGCAATGAATTGATCTGCTACTTGTATAAGTGATTCTATAAGACTGCCTTAAATAAAAGTGTGGTTACTTTTATTTAAGGCAGTTTTTCTATGAGAATACGAAAGAATGTTAAATGAAAATCTTTTTTTTGTTCAGTCCGGAGGTGTCGGACTGTGGGAGATTACATTTGCAATATCAAAACAAACCCTTATTGTTTAACCATTTAAAATAAATTCATTATGAAAGAGAACAATGAAAACAAGGCTAAAGCCTTGGAGGAAAACAAAAAGAATTATTCTTCTGAAAATTCAACTCCTCAAAATGGAGAAGATATTATTAGTAATGAAGATGCTGAAAAGCTGGAAGGCGGTATTAAGCATGAAGATCTTGAAAGACCATCTGAAGGTTCTCTTGGTGGAATCATCTGCTGCAATGGTTAATGATTTGTTTCAGATCAATCTAAAAAGATTAGTCTGAAGTAGAAGGTACTTAGCGATAAGTACCTTCTTTATCTTAATTTTTATATCTGAATATATGATAAATACTTACCATTATAAATAGATTCTTATGATTATAAATGATTTAACTACAAAATATACATTAGCAAATAATTGGATATTAAGAACAGATCCATATTATGAATCTAGAAAATATTCTGTTTATGATATTACTTCTCGTTTAACCTTGTATGTGACAAGATCATGTTATACTCTTTTGAAAATATTTCATGATAAGGCTTTGTCTTTTTCAAGTTTGTATGAAGCTATTGAGCAAAAGAATATTAAAATAGATTGGGAAGGGTTTTGGAATCTTTGCAAGGAGGTAGAACCTTTAAATTTTTTAGTTCCTTCGGAATTTCCATTACATAAGGGAGATGGTTTCCCTAATGGAGATGGAGTTTGTGGTTATGATGTTCCTATTACATCTACTCCTTTAACTGCTGAATTGCATTTTACACATAATTGTAATTTAAGATGCAAACATTGTTTCCAAGGTTCTTCTCCTAATAGTAGTCGATACAAAGAACTTGGGGTTTCTGACTGGATTGGCATTTTTGAACAGTTTGAGGATTGCAGAATGCATAATGTGACACTTACAGGGGGTGAAATCATGTTTTATCCACATTTTTCTGAGGTCTTTAATAATATTGTCGATAAAAGGATTAATTATAGAGTACTAACTAATGGTACATTAATAAATAGTAGTAATGTTGAGGCATTATCTAGAAAAAATGTATCATTAACTATATCTTTAGATGGGCACTCGGATAAGCAGCATGACCAGCTGAGAGGAAAAGGAGTCTTTAATAAAGTTGTAAAAAACATTGAACTTTTGGTCGCTCATGGTGCAAAAGTTTCCTTAACATACACTATTAATTCAAATAATTATCTTTATTTACAAGAAGCTGTAAAGTTAGCAATTTCTTTGGGAGTAAAAGGTATCTTCTTTGGATTTACAGATAGAATAGGCAGAGCAAACGAGAATTTGACTTTAATATTGTCACGCTCTCAACGTGAAATTGTAAAACACAATTTTGCTCAATTAGAGGAAGAATATGGTCATCTTCTGAGTTTGTCTTTAGTAGAAGTTGCTACTTTGGAACGCTATCATGAATTTGTTAACAACAAAGTTTATTGTTCTGCCGGAACAACGCATATTGGCGTTAGTTCGGATGGAAAATTATATCCATGTATTTATGCTTTTGGGCATGAAGAATTGCTTATAGGAGATCTTATGAAAGAAAATTTGAAAGAACTTTGGGAAAATAGAGATAAATGGAGAATGTTCCGAGGAGGATTTAGTTTGGAAAATATAGATACTTGTTCTACTTGTACATTAAACAAAAAGTGTTCACTGATGACTTGTCGTCTAAGGAATTATGATCAAGGTAATAGCTTCTATAATAAACCGATAGAATGTGCCGTTGATTATTCTATAGCTTTGTAATATAATGTACTTTTGAAACTTTAAAAATATAGAATATGAGAGCGAATATACTTTTTTGTTTATACTTCTTTATGGGGGTGGCAGTGCAGCTGCAAGCACAGGTTACGGTAACAGGTAAAGTAATTGATGAGCAACAACAACCTGTCCCTTATGCCAATATAGTGTTACTTTCTTTGCCCGATTCTACTTTCGTGGCAGGAAGTATCAGTAATGAAGAAGGCGCGTTTAGTCTCAATGTCAAAGAAACAAAGGATGTGCTTCGCATCTCATCTATTGGCTATGCTACTGTTTATCGTCCATTAGATAACAGAAGTACAGATCTTGGAATTATCTGTCTCGCTTCAGACACACAGATATTGGCTGAAGTTGTGGTAAAAGCTGATATGCCTGTTACTCGCATGAGAGGCGACGCACTGGTGACTAATATACAAAATAGTGTACTCTCTAAAGCCGGATCAGCAAGCGATGTATTGGGAAAAGTACCGGGTGTAATAAAAGAGAGGAATTCCTATGAAGTACTTGGCAAAGGAACACCTCTTATTTATATCAATGGGCGGCAGGTACGTGATGATTCGGAATTGGATCAACTAAATTCGGAAGATATTAAGAGCGTAGAAGTTGTTACTAATCCCGGTGCACGTTATGATGCAACTGTAACTGCCGTTATCCGTATACAGACTATCCGGCGTGCCGGAGATGGTTTCGGCTTCGATCTCCGTTCCAGTTACTATCAGAGCCAGAATGTAGACTTGATAGAGCAATTGAATGTAAACTACCGCCATAATGGACTTGATATTTTTGGTATATTCCGTTATTTAAAGAACGAATATATCATGAAAAATGATATTGTACATACCTTGGAGTCTGATTCTTTATGGAAATATCAGAATCTATTGGATGGAACTGTAGTAGACAAGTCTTTACGAGGTGAAATAGGAGCTAATTATAGCCTGAATGATAAACATTCACTGGGATTCCGCTATACTCTTACTTCCCGTCCAAATACGAAGTCGGATGTATTTACCTCTAATGATATTACAGCCAACAATCAGTTTTATGACCACTTGGAAAATCAAGAGTATTCTTCTACTTCCGGTAAGCCTACTCATCAACTAAATGTTTATTATAATGGTACTGTGGGAGATTTGAATATTGATTTTAATACAGACTATTATACTAATACTTCTACAGGAAAAGGTCTTTATCACGAAGTCAGTCAAGAGCAAGAAAGTCGGGATGTGCATACACAGAGTTACATCAGAAATAAATTGCTAGCTTCTAAATTGGTACTTTCTTATCCGTTGTTTGGAGGTAATCTTTCGGTAGGCGGAGAATATACGGATACCCGTCGCAATGACGAGTACCGTAATCCGGAGAAATATGTGGAAAGTACCATCAGTCGTGTAGAGGAAGATGGATTGAGTGGCTTTGCCGAATACAGCCGTCAATTCCCGATAGGTAACCTTTCATTGGGTGTAAGATATGAGCATGTAACTTTTGATTATTATAAGGATGGTGTGCACATGGATGAACAGAGCCGTATGTATGGAAACTGGTTTCCTAATCTTTCTTTTTCAAGAAAACTAGGTTCTGTCCGGGCACAGTTGGGTTATACTGCTAAAACGCAACGACCTACTTATAGCCAGTTAAGCAACAATGTCACCTATGTAGACCGTTTCACTATGCAACGTGGTAACCCATTGCTGGAGCCGTGCACCATTCACGATATTTCATTGGTCGGTACATGGCGTTTTTTACAGTTACTTGTCAGCTATCAGCAGTGGCGTAAGGAAATCATTTATTGGGGAGATCCGATAGATAATGGCAATTCAATGATGATGACTTACCTCAATTATCATAATCGTCCGACTTTGAATGTTTCTTTCTCTATTTCACCGGCTATTGGCTTTTGGCATCCTAACCTAAATATCGGCGTGAAGAAACAATGGATGACAATAGATGGCATAGAGTTTAATAAGCCTCGTCCTACAATAAGGTTCAACAATACATTTGAACTTCCTGGTGATTTTCTTGTCAGTTTGGATGGGCTTTTTATGGGAAAAGGAAATTATCAGAATTTGTATCAGTTCAAAAATTATGGTACAGTTGACATCTCTGTCCGTAAGTCATTTTTAAGGGATGCCTTAAGTCTGGAACTTCGAGGGAACGATCTTTTTCATGGTTCACGTAATTATTGGCAAACATATTTTGGCAGTATTATTTGGGAGCAGACTAATCAATGGGATACTCGTGAATTTTCTATTACTTTGCGCTATAAGTTTAATACAACAAAGAGCAAGTATAAAGGGACAGGAGCGGCAAATGATGAGCTAAGACGTTTGTGATAATTTCAAAAAAATAAAAAGTATAGAACATGAGGAAATTGATTTTACTACTCGGATTAGTGTTACAAGTGATTATTGTTGACGCACAGAGTGTTTCCGGCTCATTAGTTGATGAAAAAGGAAATCCTGTCAGTTTTGCTAATGTGGTATTGCTATCTTCCAAAGATTCATCTTTTGTGCAAGGTACAATTAGCAATGAACAAGGAATTTTCAGCATAGACCAAACAAGCGGTAACAATATACTCAGAATTTCTTGTCTTGGCTTTATTCCGGTGACAAAAGCCTATGCTCAATTTCCGGTAACGATTGTGATGCATGAAGATGTTAATCTGTTGGGGGAAGTCGTGGTAAAGGGGAATCGCCCGTCATATAAACTTACTTCCGAAGGGTTGCAGACCCATGTACAAGGAACAGTGCTTAGCATAATGGGTACGGCGGAGGATGTGTTGAAGCATATACCGGGACTTCAGAAGAAAAATGATGTGTATGAGGTATTTGGAAAAGGGAGCCCGATAATCTATGTGAATGGGAGATTGCTGCGTGATTTGTCGGAACTGGACCAGCTGAAGTCAGAAGATATTAAGAATGTAGAACTGATTACCAGCCCCGGTGCAAGATATGATGCGTCTGTGAAAGCAGTGGTGAAGATTACTACCCGCCCCATAAAAGGGGAAGGATTTGGATTTGATGTGCGTTCCGGTTATAATCAGTGGGAGTATGCCGGTTTCGTGGAACAGTTGAACTGGAATTACCGGCGTGATAAATTGGATGTGTTCGGCACCGTGTATTATAGAAAAAGTGAAGGGTTTGACGAAAGCCGGTTTACTCAAGATGTGCATGTTGATACGCTTTGGCATCAGGACAATTATCAGTTCGCTAAAACAAATCAACAGGCATTTACCAATATCGCAGGTGTGAACTATGCATTCGATGAAAATAATTCAATCGGAGTAAAATATACATTGAAAGCCAATCCGGATGCCCGCTATCACACTATATTTAATTCGGATGTATATGCCGATGGCACGCATTATGACTATCTGGCGAATGATATCAATGCCACTGCGTATTATAATCCCTCGCATTCGGTAAATGTTTATTATAAGGGGATGGCGGGAAAAACGGAGATTGATTTTAATGCGGATTATCTGTTTGACAAAAACGGAGACAATACGATACAACGTGAAGAAAGCAGCAATAAGGAAGATAGGGTTGTCACTTCTACCAATACATTGAGAAGTGAACTCTTTGCTGCCAAACTGGTGCTGAGCCGTCCGCTGCTTGGAGGAAATGTCATGATAGGGGCTGAATACAGTCATACGGAGCGGCAGGATGATTATGTGAATCCGGAAGGTTATGTGCCGACTTCATTCAGTGAACTGAAAGAGCAGAATATCAGTCCGTTTTTAGAGTATAGCCGCAATACCCCCATAGGGCAACTTTCCGTGGGGGGACGTTATGAGTGGGTGAACTTTAATTATTATGAGGATGGGAAATATATGGAAGGACAAAGCCGGAATTTCAGTAATTTCTTTCCGAGTGTTTCATTGGGTTCTGAAATAGGCGGAGTGCAGTTGCAGCTTAGTTATGCGGCGAAGACGCGTCGTCCGTCCTACCAGCAGTTGAGCAATAATGTGACGTATGCCAATAGGTTCACGCTTCAGTCCGGCAATCCGTTATTGGAACATGAGGTGGTGCATAACGTTTCTTTGATGGGGGCATGGAAGTTTATGCAGTTCAGTGTGGATTATAATGACAGAAGAAATGCAATCATTTACTGGGGGGAACAAATGGAGTATAATCCGGCGGTAACGCTTATTTCTTTCAAAAATCTCCATAGCTTGAAATCTGTTTCGGCATTCTTGTCATTGGCGCCTAAGTTTGGAATCTGGTCGCCGCAATTGAATTGGGGAGTGCAGAAACAATGGCTGGATCTGGAGACTACCGATGGATTGCTGAAGATGAACAAACCGATGTTTACGGGGGCTTTTAATAATACATTTAATTTTAATCACGGTTGGATAGCTTCGGTGGAAATGAATTATCAAAGTAAAGGCGATATGGAGAATTGTTCGGAAACCAAGAATATTTTTTATGTGGATGCCGGGGTTACAAAGTTCTTTTGGGGGGATAGGATGTCTGTGAAACTGAGTGGTACGGATTTGTTTCATGGCATGAAGTCGGGAAACCGTATGTATTATAACCGGGCATCTTCTTTGCAAATTAATAACTATGATAGTAGGAAAGTGATGCTGACGGTACGCTATAAATTTAATGCTACGCGTAATAAATATAAGGGTAGTGGTGCCGGAGAGAGTGAGAAGGAAAGATTATGAGTGCCTACTTTTCACATCTCATTTGTTCTTACCCAGCTTATATACCATTTGGCGGAATAAAGGTACGTTTAACCATATATATTCGTACCAATGTTCTACCTTTCTTTTCCATAGTTTGCTCCAGCTATATATTTCCCACCATTTTAGATGGAGATTTGCCGAATTCATAAAATCTTGTGTGGGAAAGAGGGTCAGGGCTATTCCTTTTATCCATAATGTTTTCATTTCGTCCGCCCAATATTGCATGAGTCCGAATTCCGGTTCCCAGATAATGAATCGGGATTCATGAATGCCGTAACAGACTACATATCCCGGTACATTGAAATCATTGAGAGTGAAAAGGATGATGGGAAGTTTTCTTTGTGTTAATTGATGAATGTTTTGCAAACATATTTCGGCTTTCATGCCGGAATATATAGCCCCTTGTTTCATTCCTGCCAAGGTAAGCTTTCCATTTATTTTGCACCATTCGGTTAATGTATGTATGTCCGTTTCTTTTCCGTTGTAATATTTTATAACAGTGAGCAGGCAAGCTACCTCTACAGGGCACTTAGCATTGGAACGGACAAATGATTTCTTTATTTTATCAAGTTCGTATTCTGTCATAACCCGGTTTGTTTTATAAGAGAAAACTCATGGAGCGGCCGCAATCACTTAAAAAAAGAAATTCATTGGAGCGATTAACGTTCATTTGGACGTGGAAGTAGGTATGAACGCTGAATTACTTTAATAAGTGTGCGGCCGGAGTCTGCATGAGTTATATCTGTTACGTCCTGCTCTTTCTATTAACATATCGGCTATTTTGTTTATTTCCCGATTCTTACGCTCAAAGAAATCGCATAACTCTTTCGCCTTTTGTGTTAGTGTTGTTTTATTTTGTAATGCATATTCTATTTGTTGCTCCAATTTCATCGGAGTTATGTTTATCATATCTTTAGGCGAATATTTCAGTACCGGTATTTGAGCAAAGGTACAATCCAGCCATGCGTCAGAATGTGAATCGGTCAAAGCCAAATCGCATAATGGTAATATGGTGTTAAGGTTCAGCGTGCGGAATAATTCCATGTTGTCGGGCAATTCAGACGATTGATATACATTTGGTATGTCGGTCAATAATATGAATTGGTACCGGGGATTTCTGATGGAACTTCTTTTTATAACTCTATAAAAATCTTCTAGTATCTTTGAATTTTTATTTCCTTTTCCTAATAATCCGACAATAATATTTCTTTCTTTGTCTTTTTTAATATCCTGCAATCTCTTTGTCAATGTTTCCAAACGTGGTCCGGAATCGGATGACAGGTAGGGAGTGGGTGGCAGATAAAGTATAGAAATATCTTTGTCCTGTATGTTTTTTTGGTCAGGCAACTGCATGGCTATGAAAATATAGTCAATGGCTAGCTGCCGATAAAGGGAGGCATGTGCTGCATGCCGACAATCTAGAAGCGTTAGGTCGGGCTTTAACCAACGGAAATCATCTGGATAAAGTACGCAGTTGCTTATTCCTTTATTATATAGTACAGGCGTAAAAGCAGGGTTTGAGGTATAGGTATAGTATACCTCTTGTTTCTTTTCCCGCAATATCCCTGCTAATTTGATGGTTATCAATAGCTGGCTTTTGTCTGGTGTTATGTCAAGAAGGAAATTCAGCATATATTATTGCGCTAATATGGATTTGTTTAATGAACTTTTTGGACAAATTATATTCATAGAAATTGGAACATGAAAGTTCCAATTTCTAATGAATCAAGTTAGCGGTTTAGGTATATTTTAGTCGGGTTATGAAAACAGGTCTGTCACTCTTGAGTGAAATATCCCGTTAAATGTCCGGAAGGTGTACCTGTTATTTCTAGTTTATATTCTCCTGCAGGGAAATTTGCAATAGAAATTGTGATGTAAGCGCTCTGTACTTCAGGAATATTATTTTCATAAACGACGCTCCCTTTTGCCATATCTGTAATGCGGATGGTCATATCACGGTCGGGTGATACGTTCTTGACAGTAAGGAGATAGCCATCGGTAAATACAGTTATGGGGCAATTGGTAGTCGCACTTCTAATAGGATCATCCCATCTGCCATCCAATTCTACATCTTTAACAGGAGTTTCTGTTGTATTGGCCTGTGCAGGCAAAATACCTATTAATGTAGTTATGATAATAACTATACTCCATATCCTTTTCTTTATACTTTTTAACTTCATAATTTTATGTTTTAATTGTTTTGTTTGAGGCAAAGTTAGAGGATAAATTTTAAAAACGTGCAGATTTCATGTGGACAAATGAAAAAAGGTAATAAGTTAATAACTAGCTTATTACCTTTTTTTATAGGGAGGTGATATAGACAATTGTTTATTTTTAGTATTCCATAAGCCATAAATCAAGGCTTTGATTTTCGCCTAATGAACCTATTTCTTGTACGATGCGTTCTTTTAATCTTAACTTCCTTTTGGACACAGATGTGGGCGAGATGGCTAACATGTTGGCGATGTCACCGTTGCTGAATCGTAGTTTTATCAAACAGCATATTTGTATATCACCATCTGTTAAGGAAGGTATTTGATGGTATAGTCTTTTAGTATAGTTATCGAATAATAAATCTATTTTTTCTTTTATTTCTTGCCATAGTTGGTCGTCTATATACTTTGTTGTTTTTAGTTTATTGAATAATTCTGTCTGATTAATGAGTTGGTTACATAAAAAAGCCTCGCGTTTATGTAGATACTGGTTTTCCTCTGATAGATGTTCCATTGCTTCCAGTTCTTTCGACTTTTCTTTTAATGATTGGGCATAATTGCTTATATGATTTTGCAGTTTATTGTTCTCCAGTTTCAGCATTTCATTCTGTTGTTGTATTTCTTGTCGTATTTTATTTTGTTCTTTCCATTGTTCTTTTATCTCTTGGCTTCCTTCCATTTGGATCGTAAGTTCTTCTATCCGCATTTTGTTGCGGTTTATCAATGTCTCATTTTCATGTATTTTCATAGTGAAATAACGAATTTTTTCTTCTTTCTCCAATATCTCTTGTTTTTGAGAGACTATTTTTCGTTGGTATAGATAGTTTGTTATTGCTATGATGAAAGACAAAATGATTAAGGCGATGAGCACATTGCGTATGATCCGGTCTTTCTTTATTTGTGACAGATTATTTTCATTAATTATTTTTTGCTGATCATATTTTTCTTGCATCTCTATTAATGCTTTATTGCGATCAGTTTTACCTATTGAATCTTGATAGAACCATAGTTTATTACTGTACTCTACTGCCTTTTTGTAATCTTTTTCTTCTTGACTAATATAAAATAGTGCTTGATAGGCGCTACGGGCTGTATGGATATTAGGTGACAGGGAGGCTTGGTTTAAGTAAAAATACGCAGAATCGTACATTTTTAAATAGCGATAAGTATCTCCCAGTGAAAATATCCTTTGATCAGTTTTTTTTATTTTAATACAATCTTTTGCATACTGAAGAGCCTTTTTATTTTCTCCTGTTTTAAGAAATAAAAAACTGGTTTCGTTCATGGCGCTTGCCAATATGGTAGGATAGTTATTCACTTGTCCTATTTTTATAGCTTTTTCATAATATTCTATCGCTTTATTATATTGTTTTTTCTGTGAAAATGCTCTAGCGATATAGATGAAAGAGAAAGCTATGTATGTTTGGTTGTTGGATAATTCGGCATTATGATGTGCTTTTTCAAAATATTCCATAGCATAATCATTTAGTTTTCGATATAGATACATTAGCCCTATCTCTGAATTGATAAGAAAGCCTAATTGATAATCATTTGTTTTCTCTATTTCAGCTGTTGCTTCTAGATAAAATGACAATGCATCTTCGGCATGATGACTTTCATGGCACAAGATACCTTTATAATATAGCGCCAATGCCTTTCTTTGTGCATTATCTTGATTAATGAAATAAGAATAAGCGATATTTATTAAAGAATCGGATTGTTCAATTTGGTTTTTATATTGAGCTTGTGTCATCAATAATGCCCATGTGGCATATTGTTCATTGTCAGAAGGATTGTCAGGTTGTATGCCCTGTAATATATGCAGTGCGCTGTCGGGATATCTGTACATTATTGCTTCTGCTTTTGCCAATTCGGGTTGGAAGGTTGTGGTGTAGTTCTTATTGTGTGTACAGGATATCAGACTGGTAATTATGCTAATTATTAGCCCTGCATGTTTGAAGCTGCTCATAGTAATCATTTCTATATTATTGGTGATAGGAATCTTATAGGATATGTTGCGTAAGTGAATGAATTTGTTGATTTTATAGGAAAAGTTTGAAGGTTGATATTTTTTGATTTATCCTGCCATGGGATAATATAAAGGAATGTGTCTGAATTATTTGAAATATAGAATTAAAAAAATCAGACATATCCCTTCATTACAGTTGAGGTAACCCTTTGAATTGCCGGTATACCATTTTAAAAGTAGTTAAAATCCTAACTTTAATTTTACAAACTGTTTGATGAATTGTACTGTTCCGTCAATCCCCAATACGGACGAATCAATACATAAGTGATAAGTTTCGGCAGCTCCCCACGTTTTGTAACTATAATAATTATAGTAAGCTGACCGTTTTTTATCTGCTTTTTCCATCAATTCCTCAGCGGCTTCTGTAGAAATATGATGGATATGCATCAATCTTTCTATGCGTGCTTCTTTGGAAGCAGAAACGAATATATTGACGCAACGGGGATGGTCACGCAAAATGTAGTCGGCACATCGGCCGACAAACAGACACGATTGTTTTTCTGCCAGTTCACGTATTACATCGCTTTGTATTTTGAACAAAGCGTCATTGCTCAGACAACTGCCATAGGGAATGGCTCCGTCGCTGATAAAAGGAAAACGTGTTCCGAATAGACCGCCGATGATGCTTTGAGAAGCTTTTTCATCTGCTTTTTCAAAGAATTCCTTGCACAGGCCGCTCTCTTCTGAAGCTAGCTTGATTAATTCTTTATCGTAAAAGGCGATACCAAACTCTTGAGCCAGTTTTTCGCCTATCTCTTTTCCTCCGCTGCCTAGTTGGCGTCCTAGGTTGATAACATAATGCTCGTTCATAGTCGTTGTCTATTGATTATGTGGACAAATATAAGGAAACTAATTTTTAATTCTTAATTTTCAACTTTTAATTTGTTACCGTGGGTATTAAAAATCTTGAACTGGCGGTAAAGCATGACTCCTGCGACAATACTTGCCGCCAAGTCTGATATTGGCATACTCCACCAAATTCCTGCCGATCCCCAGAAAAGAGGGAGCAGGATGATGCAGGGGAGCAAGAATAATAACTGCCGGGTTAATGATAGGAAGATGGCTTTACCGGCCATGCCGATACTTTGAAAAAAATTGGACGTTACCATCTGAAACCCGATAATGGGAAAAAATATGACCACAATGCGTAAACCGGTAGCTGATAGCTGTATCAGTCCCTCATGAGTGGTAAAAGCGGATACGGCCAATTCGGGCATCAGTTCACCTACTAGAAAACCGGTTGTTGTAACGGTGGTGGCACCATAAATGGTAAGTTTTAATACTTGGTTTACACGATGATATTGTTGGGCGCCAAAATTATAACCGGCTATGGGTTGCATACCTTGATTCAGCCCCATCACGATCATGACGAATAGGAAAACAATCCGGTTTACAATACCAAATGCGCCAATGGCCAGATCGCCATCATATTCTTTCAAACCTTTGTTAATGAAAATTACAATGAAGCATGCTGCCAGATTCATCAGGAACGGAGACATACCGATAGCGATGGTGTTTTTTACAATTGTACCGCGCAGTTTGTAAATGCCTCGGTGGAGATGGAGCAATTCGTTCTTGTTTGTGAAGGTTTTGAATTGCCACACCAGTGCGATGATTTGAGCCAGAATGGTGGCAATGGCGGCTCCCTGAATACCCCAATGGAATAGATAGATAAAAATAGGGTCAAGGATGGTATTGATAATTACTGTGGTGATGGTGGCTATCATTGCTTTTTGTGGATGCCCCGAAGCGCGTAGTAAGGCATTCAGTCCCAAATACATATGGGTTATAACATTGCCCAGCAGGATAATGACCATGTAGTCTCGTGCATAGGAGATGGTATCCGGGCTTGCTCCGAAGAAGTAGAGAATAGGATCGAGGAAAAGCAAGGTTAATATACTGAATCCTATACCTATAATAAAGTTCAGCGTAACTACATTGCCCAAAATATTTTGGGCGGTGGCATAATCTTTCTGTCCTAATTTTACGGAAACTAATGTGGAGGCACCCACACCGACCAGTGAACCGAATGCAGCCGCCAGATTCATCAGTGGGAAGGTAATAGCCAGTCCTGAAATAGCCAAAGGACCTACACCGTGACCGATGAAGATGCTGTCTACCATATTGTATAGGGAAGATGCCGTCATAGCGATAATGGCGGGAATTGCATATTGTAAAAGTAATTTTCCGATTGGTTGTGTTCCCAATTCTGTGGGGGTTCCTGTTTTTGCCATACTTTATTTTCTGTCTTTTTACCTGTTTAAACTGAATTTGGCTGCAAAGGTACACAAAAAATGAGTGTGAGGGAAAAGTTTGTTTATCTTTGCATCTAAAAAATAAACGGAATAGAATTAATGAATAGTCAAAAAGGAATAGTGGGCTGCTTGCTATTGGCATGCACCTTACAAATGCCGGCACAAGTAAAAACGTATAAGTATCGTGTAAACTTTCGCGATAAGGCAGAAACAACCTATGCATTGGACAATCCTTCGGCTTATTTGTCCGAACGTGCTTTGGAGCGTCGCATGAGGCAGAGATTGCCCGTTGATTCTACAGATCTTCCTGTATGTCAGAGCTATATAGATATGCTGGTCGGAAAAGGAGTATGTCCTGTATCCAAAAGTAAGTGGAACAATACAGTGGTGGTGCAGGTATCCGACACATCGGTTATTGATAAAGTGGCGGCATTGCCTTTTGTGGCAGCTGTCCGGAAAGTGTGGACAGCTCCCGACAGTATCCCTGCCCGCAATGCCGACCGTAAAAAAGAGGTGACCAATAAGGTGACAAAGAGTAATAACTATTATGGGGATGCGTGGCGGCAGATTGCTGTTCATCATGGGGACAGTCTTCACGCTGCAGGTTTTCGTGGGAAGGGGATGCAAATAGCGGTCATTGATGCCGGTTTTTATAATGCTGATGAGATCAGTGTTTTCAAGGGAATGGACTTGTTGGGAACACGCGATTTTGTAAATTCTCACTCGGATATTTATGCCGAGAACTATCATGGCATGAAAGTGTTATCTTGTATGGCTGCCAATAAGCCGAATGTATTGGTCGGCACAGCTCCTGAAGCTTCGTATTGGCTTCTCCGTAGTGAGGATGATGATACGGAACAGCCAGTGGAAGAGGATTATTGGGCGGAAGCTTTGGAATTTGCCGATAGTGTGGGAGTGGATGTGGTTAATACTTCATTGGGATATTATGAGTTTGATGATACGACCATGAATTACCGGTACCGTGATTTGGACGGGCATTATTCATTGATGTCTCATTCCGCTTCTTTGGCTGCCGATAAAGGATTGGTGTTGGTATGCAGTGCCGGAAATTCGGGGCGTGGCACATGGAAAAAAATCACACCTCCGGGAGATGCGGAAAATGTTATTACAGTGGGGGCGGCGGACCGGAATCTGGTTAATGCTGATTTCTCTTCTGTAGGAAATACTACAGATGGCCGTGTAAAACCGGATGTGATGGCGGTGGGAGTTGCTTCGGCCGTAGCGGGTAATGATGGAACGGTTTCTCATGCCAATGGTACTTCTTTCGCATCGCCTACATTGTGCGGGTTGGTAGCCTGTTTCTGGCAGGCTTGTCCCTGGCTTACTGCCAAGCAGGTGGTGGAGGCAGTGCGGAATGCAGGAGACCGTAAAGAGTATCCGGATAATATTTACGGTTATGGTGTGCCTGATATCTGGAAAGCTTGTCAAATAGAATTGGAGAAGAAAAAATAATGGAAGAACATCCTCTTTCTTTATATGAACTGAATGCGTTGGTTAAGCGCAGCATTCATGCTTGTCTGCCCGATACTTATTGGGTTCAGGCAGAGCTGAGTGATGTACGTTCCAATTATTCCGGTCATTGCTATTTGGAATTTGTACAGAAAGAGCCACGGGGGAATAATCTGATAGCTAAGGCAAGGGGGACTATTTGGAGCAATGTCTACCGTCTGCTGAAGCCTTATTTTGAAGAGGAAACCGGACAGGCTTTTGTTGCGGGTATTAAAGTGATGGTGAAAGTGACTGTGGAGTTTCATGAATTATATGGTTACTCGCTTACTGTGCAAGATATAGATCCTACTTATACATTGGGGGATATGGCGCGTCGCCGTCGCGAAATCTTGAAACAACTGGAAGAAGAAGGTGTGCTGACTTTGAATAAGGAACTGGAGATTCCTTTGCTGGCGCAACGCATAGCCGTTATTTCCTCGGCTACGGCTGCCGGTTATGGTGATTTTTGTAATCAACTGGAACAGAATCCCTACGGTTTTGTCTTTTATCCGCGTTTGTTTCCTGCTATTATGCAGGGAGAACGGGTAGAACAATCTGTCATTACCGCATTGGATGCTATCCATGCCTGTCGTGATGATTGGGATGTCGTGGTTATTATCCGTGGCGGAGGCGCCACGTCCGACCTTTCGGGGTTCGATACATATGAGTTGGCGACTAATTGTGCTCAGTTTCCTATACCTATTATAACCGGTATAGGGCATGAGCGTGACGATACGGTGTTGGACTTTGTTTCTCATACTCGTGTCAAGACACCTACTGCTGCTGCCGAGTATCTTATAAATCATTTGCATGACACTGCCAAGGTTCTTGAAGATTATGCATCGGCTGTACTTCATACTATCTCTACCCGTATGGAACGGGAAAATACCCGGCTGAACCGGATGGTAGAACGTATTCCCATGCAGACGCGGATGAGGCTGAAAGAGGAACATTATCGCCAGGAACGAATCATGAAGCATTTGGAAGTAGGCCTGCAATCCCGTCTGACAAAAGAGACCCATTGTTTGAAAATGGTGGAGACTCAGTTGGGCATCGTTTCACAGCGTCGTCTGGTAAAGGAAAAGCATCGGCTCCAACTTTTGGAGCAGGAATTGAAGGCGGCATCTCCCGAAAATTTGTTGAAAAGGGGATATAGTATCACGCTGAAAAATGGCAAAGCGGTGATCGATGCTTCTGCATTGCAGCCGGGGGATGAACTTACCACTCGTTTTGCCAAAGGAGAAATAAAGAGTATAGTAACTAAAAAATAAAACGAAGTATGGCAGCAAAGAAACAAACCTATGAGCAGGCAATGAAACGTCTGGAAGAAATCGTATCACGCATAGATAGTAATGAGTTGGATATAGACAGTTTAAGTGTAAATCTGAAAGAGGCACAAGAGTTAATTAAGTTTTGCCGGGATAAACTTTATAAAGCCGATGAGGAGATAAAGAAAATGTTAGATAATAATGTATCAATGTGACAATATGCTAATGTGGCAATTGGCTGCGTTATATTCCGCATGGCATATTTGCACATTAGCACATTGAGACATATAGGCAAATTATAAAAGCTATAAATAAAAAAGCTATTTTGATTGGAATTTGCAAATATAAAACGTAATTTTGCTCTCATTCGTAAATAATAACATAATTAAGATACACTATGAAAGAGATTGATTGGGCAAATCTGTCCTTCGGCTATATGAAGACAGACTATAATGTACGTTGCTACTATCGTGATGGTGCATGGGGAGAGTTGGAACTTTGTTCGGAGGAAACGTTGAATATTCACATGGCTGCCACTTGTCTACACTATGGACAAGAAGCGTTTGAAGGGTTGAAAGCTTATCGTGGAAAAGACGGTAAAATTCGTATTTTCCGTCCTGAAGCCAACGCGGAGCGTTTGCAAAGTACTTGTGACGGTATCCTGATGCCGGAACTTCCTACAGAAAAGTTTGTGGCCGCTATAAAGAAGGTGGTGAAAGCCAACGAGCGTTTCATTCCTCCATACGAAAGTGGTGCGGCTCTTTATATTCGTCCTTTACTGATTGGTACAGGTGCTCAGGTGGGGGTTCACCCTGCCAATGAATATCTATTTGTGGTATTCGTAACTCCGGTAGGTCCTTATTTCAAAGGTGGTTTTTCTACTAATCCTTATGTTATTATCCGTGAGTTCGATCGTGCCGCGCCTTATGGAACCGGACGCTTTAAGGTGGGCGGTAACTATGCTGCCAGCCTGCGTGCCAATAAGAAAGCCCATGATTTGGGATATTCGTGCGAATTCTATCTAGACGCCAAAGAAAAGAAGTACATTGACGAGTGTGGTGCGGCTAATTTCTTCGGCATTAAAAATAATACTTACATTACACCAAAATCATCTTCTATTCTGCCTTCTATAACGAATAAGAGTTTGATGCAGCTGGCCGAGGATTTGGGTATAAAGGTGGAATGTCGTCCGGTTCCTGAAGAAGAACTGGAAACCTTCGAGGAAGCAGGGGCTTGCGGTACGGCGGCTGTTATCAGTCCTATCCAGCGTATTGATGATTTGGAAAACAAGAAATCGTACATTATCTCTAAAGATGGAAAGCCGGGTCCTGTTTGTACAAAACTGTATAACAAACTGCGTGCTATCCAGTATGGTGATGAACCTGATACACATAATTGGGTGACAGTTTTAGACTAATAGAAAAATAGATTCTTATGAAAACAAATTCAGAATTGAAGAATCGGGCAATCGATGCGTTGACCGGTAATTGGGGATTGGGTGCGGTTATTACCTTGGTTTATGGACTGGTGATGAATACCCCTACGCTGCCCTATCGTATTATGGAGTCGGTGGCTTCGTCCTCCTTTAGTCTCATTGCTTTGTTGCTCCTACCCTTGGGATTCGGCTATACTGTCCTTTTTTTGGATGTGATTCGTGGAATAAAGCTGGATTTTGCCCGTCTTTTCGACGGGTTTAAAGACTACGGACGGATATTGGGTACAATGCTACTGACTACAGTCTATACATTCCTGTGGACGTTGCTGCTTGTCATTCCGGGCATCATGAAGTCCTATTCATATGCCATGACGCTCTTTATTCTGAAAGATTATCCGGAGTTGCAGTACAATGCTGCCATAGAGAAAAGTATGGCGATGATGTCCGGTCATAAGATGAAGATGTTCTTGTTGGATTTGAGCTTCATTGGTTGGGCTATTTTGTGCTGTTTTACTTTGGGTATCGGTTTCTTGTTCTTGGCTCCCTATGTAGAAGCATCACATGCTGCCTTCTATGAAGATTTGAAGAAAGAATTGGGAGAGTCCGTTGAGGCAATTTCTGAATAATATAGAAAATAGAAAGAGAAGAAAAATAGACCTGCAAGTGAATTGCAGGTCTATTTTTTTTCTCTTTCACAGGATATTCCTACCTTTGCCTGTGGAAACAAATAATGATAGACTAATTTTCATGGGAAAAGGAAAACTGGAGAAATTTGCTGATATGCGGGAGTATCCGCACGTGTTTGAATACCCTTATTCGGTGGCCGATAACGTTACGTTCGATATGAAGGGGAATTGGAACCGTGACTTTTTTAAGAACGATAATCCGATAGTTCTGGAACTGGGATGTGGACGAGGTGAATATACCGTAGGGCTGGGAGGTATGTATTCCGATAAAAACTTTATCGGTGTAGATATAAAAGGGGCCCGTATGTGGACCGGTGCGACGGAAGCGCTGAAAAATGGCATGAAGAATGTGGCTTTTTTGCGTACCAATATCGAAATCATCGATCGTTTTTTTGCTCCGAGCGAGGTGAGTGAGATATGGCTGACTTTCTCTGATCCACAGATGAAGAAAGTGACTAAACGTCTTACTTCCACATACTTTATGGAACGTTATCGCAAGTTTTTGAAGCCGGATGGGCTAATTCACTTGAAGACCGACAGTAATTTTATGTTTACTTACACCCGCTATATGGTAGAGGAAAACAAATTGCCGGTAGAGTTTATGACCGAAGATTTGTATCATTCCGGTTTGGTGGATGACATACTAGGCATCCGTACCTATTATGAACAACAATGGTTGGATCGTGGTTTGAATATAAAATATATGAAGTTCCGTCTGCCGCATGAGAAGGAGTTGCATGAACCCGATGTGGAAATAGAATTGGATGAGTATCGCAGTTACAACCGCAGTAAACGAAGCGGGTTGAAAACAAGTAAATAATAACAGAATGATGACTTTATATCCGAAATTGATTTTGGACGCTTTGGCAACAGTGCGTTATCCTGGAACGGGAAAGAATTTGGTGGAAGCGGAGATGGTTGCCGATAATCTTCGCATTGACGGCATGTCGGTAAGCTTTTCGTTGATTTTTGAGAAACCGACCGATCCGTTTATGAAATCTATGATAAAGGCTGCCGAAACAGCTATTCATACTTATGTTTCACCTGATGTACAGGTAACTATTGCGACAGAGAGCCGCCAAGCGGCGCGTCCCGAACCGGGCAAGCTACTCCCGTTTGTTAAAAATGTGATTGCTGTTTCATCCGGAAAGGGTGGGGTAGGAAAGTCTACTGTGGCGGCTAATCTGGCAGTGGCTCTGGCTAAATTGGGCTATAAAGTGGGGTTGTTGGATGCTGATATTTTCGGTCCTTCTGTACCTAAAATGTTTCAAGTGGAAGATGCTCGTCCCTATGCCGAACAGATTGATGGTCGTGATTTGATTATTCCGATTGAAAAGTATGGTATCAAATTGCTTTCCATTGGTTTCTTTGTTGATCCTGATCAAGCAACTTTATGGCGTGGTGGTATGGCTAGTAATGCATTGAAGCAATTAATCGGAGATGCGGACTGGGGCGAGTTGGATTATTTTATTCTTGATACTCCTCCGGGTACTAGTGATATTCATCTTACTTTGGTGCAGACTTTGGCTATTACAGGAGCTGTTATTGTCAGCACCCCCCAACAGGTAGCTTTGGCTGATGCACGCAAAGGAATCAATATGTACACCAATGACAAAGTAAATGTACCTATTTTGGGACTGGTGGAGAATATGTCATGGTTTACTCCTGCCGAACTTCCTGAAAATAAATATTTTATCTTTGGAAAAGAAGGAGCCAAGCAATTGGCGGAAGAAATGAATGTGCCTTTGTTGGGACAAATCCCTATTGTACAGAGTATTTGTGAGAATGGTGATAAGGGTACTCCCGCTGCTTTGAATGAGAACAGCATTACCGGACGTGCATTCATAGAGTTGGCTGAAAATGTTGTGAAGCAGACTGAGAAGCGTAATGCGGAGCAAGCGCCGACGCACATTGTGGAAATGAAGAAATAATTTGAAATATGTTTTTGGGATGAAAAGAGGCTGTTCGAAACAGCCTCTTTTCTGTTTTTATACTCTTTATTGCAGTTTGAAAGTTACAGGAACAGTATATCTGCAACGTACTGTTTTGTCTTTTACAGTTGCCGGCTTCCATTTCGGCATGGATTTTACAACTCGTGCTGCTTCAGCATCTAGTTCGGGGCTAATGCTGCGTACAATGCTTACATGATCTACCGAACCATCTTTTTCAATAACCATCTGTACGATTACTTTACCTTGCGTTCCCTCCTTTTGAGCTGTTGTGGGATATTTTATGTTTCGTGCCAAATGTTGTAAGCAAGCTGCCATACCTCCGGGGAATTCAGGCATATTGTCTGCTATCTGGTATACGGGATCTTCTCCGACAAGAAGTAATCTTACTAGTTCCGGATTTTCCATATCTTTGATGGGACAGAGTTCTTTTACCGTGAATTTTCCTTCCTGATAACCTTTATGGTTAATGGCAATGGTTTCGCCTACTCCTACTGTTAACTGAGCTTCTCCATGAGCGTTTGTCGTGGCTTTGGCATTTGTTGAAGAAGAAATAAGTTCTGCTCCTGCCAGTTGTTGGTTATCATTATTAGATATTTGTAACTTGACCCGTATTTGTTTGCCGGCTTTGATGTAAGCGGCAATATCATCATCAGTATCAAAGATGGCAGTAACATTTGGTTTGTTTGCTGAAAGTAGAAGTGATTGATGTTTGGAACTTTTAGGAGAGGAAACGTCTAGGGAAACATACTTGGGAGTCGTCATATCCACTTCTATGGTAGCTTTTCCTTCTGCATTGGTTTTGAAAGTTTTCACTTCATCACTCGGTTTGATTTGCAGAGTAACATTAGGTTGAGGCTTACCTTCACTATTGGTTACGGTAATAGTGAAAGTCACTAGACCTTGTACTGTGTTGACAAAAGATGCCACTTCTTCCCTTTCGGGGCGTGGGGTGCTTTCTTCCGTGGAATAGATTAACCTTTCGGCTGTCCGTGCCACGGTTTCAATGTTGCTGACCAAGAGTAGAGCAGCAGTCAGCGGTGCAAACAAGGCATATTTGATATGCCCTGTGGTGCGGGTTCTTTTTTTGTTCATCATTTTAATTCTGTTTTTTAAGTGTGATAAGTTGAAATTATTATATAAACCGGTTTGTCTGTTCTGGTTGGCTAATCCCAAAAGGTGATATTGATATGCTTTCTTATTTGTGCCGGATTCCATTACTTTATGATCGGCAAGGTATTCTAGATTGAGTCTGATCTCTGTTTTCATTAGCCATGCAAAAGGATTCATCCAGCAAATGATATTTACTATTTCACTGATAATGACATCTATGGAATGCCATTGGCGGACGTGGGTCTGTTCGTGCGTCAGGATTTCTTGTTTTTCATCTTCTTTCAGTTCGGGCAGATAGACGAAAATCCATTGCCAGAAAGAGAATGGATTGGCAGGTTCTGATAGACTGCGTATGGATATTTGGTCTACATTTATACTCTTGCTTTTTAAGACAAGGTGGAAAATACTACTTAGTTGGATCATAAATCGTGCGGATAATAAAAGGATTCCAATCCAATAGATGAACTTTATTATATCAAGCAGGCCGGGTGTGGGAATAGCAACAGGAGTTGTGACTACTGTGGCAGTGGAAGTATTTGTTTCTGTTAGCATCATCAGTGTGTAGTAATCTGCCAGTTCATTGATGGCAGGTTGTTCTTTCACCCATGCTTGCATATCCATTAGCGGATAAAGAAAAGAGAGTGCAAGAAAACTCAGCAGTGCGATACGACGCCATTGGAAGAAAGTGTCGCGACAGCAGAACAGCTTATAGAAAGCATAGAATAAGGCGATGCCTATATTTACTTTCAGCATGTAAATGAGTTCGGGAGCTGTAGTTATCATAATATTTATGAATTTAGCAAGGTTATTTATCTTCTTCTTTTTCTATCAGGTCAATAATGTCTTTCAAGTCGGTTGCGGAGATTTTTTGCTCTTTAGCGAAGAAAGATACCATTTCCTTATACGAGTCGGCAAAATAGTTTCGGACCACACCACTTACAAATGTGCGTTTGTATTCACTTTGTTTCACTACAGGGGTGTATTGATAGGTGTTACCGAAGCGCTTGGCTGTAACATAACCTTTTCTTTTCAGGTTGGTCACTATAGACGCTACCGTAGTGTAAGGTGGTTTAGGTTCGGGAAATTTAGCAACTATGTCTTTCACGAAACATTCTCCCATGCTCCAAATATGAAGCATCACTTCTTCTTCTTGTATCGTTAGCTTTTCCATAAGAAAATGAATTGATTACGATGTTTTCGCAAATCTACGAAATTTTCGTAATAAACAAAAGGAACGGAAGTTAATTAGTGTGAATATAGATTGTGGACAAATAAAAGAACAAAGTGAAGAATCCAGCTGTGATAGATTGAAGCGGACTCTTCACTTTGGCATGAAAATGACAGATGAAGTAAAGTTTATTTTTTGTGTAGGATATAATGGTCTGCTAACTCTCCTGTTATTGCCTGTTTGTCTTGATTGAGAGCGGTCAGGGTATTCTCACCGACTTTATAATATTGCTTATCCTCTCCATTAATTAAAGTCATAATATTACCTTCAACGGAGTAAGTTCCATATTCTTTGAAAGTAGCATCCTGCCGGTCAATGTATTCTGATATCAACTCAAAAGTCTTGTCTTTTTTAATAGTCAGGGTCATGTTGATACCCGGACAGTCGGCAGCTGGAAAGGTTCCGGTGTAAGTACCGTCATAATCCAATGAATTTTCTGCATTGTGCATATCCGTTGTTTCGGTGGAGGTTGCAGAATCGTTAGTGTTTTTGGGGTTACTGTTACATGAAGTAATCAGTAGGCATACGCATGCCAGAATAAAAAGTTTTTTCATCCTAAATAATTCATTTGGTTTTTAATTTATAAACAAATTCAGACGATATTTGTTTTGCGTCTTTTCTTAATCTCTTTTAATCTTTCGTATACATGTCTGCGGCTTAAGGTGATCTGACGACGGTATACGATGCAGGTGGTAAGGAAATAAACGCCTGTTTGTATCCACAATATCCGGTACTCTGTCAGTACATCGGTCAGTGTGGCACCCATATTGTTAATGCGTACAAAACCGTTGATGCCGAAAGTGGAAGGGAACAGCCATGAAATCACCTCCCAGAATTTAGGAATGGCAGTACCTGGCCACGAGATACCTGAGATAAATAGTAACGGCACTGAGGTAAATACGTAGATCATCATACAGGCTTCCCGATGGTGAATAAAGATAGAACAAGTCATCGCGAAAAAAATGCATGCCAGTATGTAAGGAAACATGAATGCCGCTAGGGTTCCAGCTTGAGCTATTTGTACCAGGCTGAACATTTTGGGAACAAGGCAGAGCATATAGGTAGCCATGACAGCATATATCATAAGGTAAGTCAGTGATTTGCCTAAAACAATGCGCAGCGTGCCATGATAATGGCGGCTCATGGGGATAAGGTCTCGAAAACGGTTGTTCTCACGAGCAGTTCCGGCAGATAGACCTACTCCTAGCAGTAAAGTTTGTTGGATAATCAATATCAGTACGGCGGGTATCAGGAAGCTGGCAAAACCGTTCTGCGGATTGAAAATGGAAATATCCTCATACGCTATGGGAGACGTGCTCACTTCATCTTGTCGGATGGTTGTGTTGTCGGAGCGTTCTATCTTTATCTGTTTGTTCATCATCAGCGAGGCATTGGTGTTGGCTGTCAGCATGGCTTTGTAGTATAGCATACCGCTCATGTCACAGTAGATGGTAACATGGGTTTGAACTCCTTTAGTAATGTCGCGGCTGAAGCTTTCAGGAATATAGATGATGCCATACACTTTGCCGTTTTTCAATAAAGTTTTTGCTTCTTCCATATCACTGCAATGAGATACTATTTCCAAGTCGGCACCTGCATCTACCAGACGCAGGTATTCACGGCTGAGGCTGGAACGGTTATTATCTACTACAGCAGCAGGAACTTCACGCACTGTTTCATTGGTATATATAAAGGTATAGAGAAGCGGATAGCCTAGTGGTACCAGAATGAAGAAGATAAGTACACCCTGATCCTTCACAACTGCTTTCAGCTCTTGCCACCAGATGTAGAAAAGGTCTTTAGTTCCTTGTGAGATGATATCTTTGAGTTTATATGCTCTCATAACTGCTTGCCGTTTTAGGGAATATATACATAATGTAATAGTACTGTGCGCAGTCTTTTCAGTATAAAGAAAGGCAACAGCATGAATAACATCAACGCGACTATTGAATGCCATGCGTAAATCAGCGGATATCCGTTAAGCGCCAAATCTACATAAATCAGGAAGTAGTGGCGTAACGGGAATAGATTGGCCAGTGCCTGTAACACAGGATTCATTGCCATAACTGGAAAACTCATACCCGATATGGAGAAAGAAATCACTCCCCATAGGGAGGCAGTGCTCAGTGCCAAGCGGACTGTTGTAAACAATCCGAACAGAAATACTCCGAAAGCCTGTGAAGCCAGTACTAATAACAGACCGGCAAACAGCATGGGCAGTATACCGCTATTACAGGGATAGTGCAGGAAACCGTATAGATAAACATTATAGAAGGTGCCCATGACAAAGAAAACTAAAGTCTGAGGCAGCAATTTGCCGGTCAGAGCTACGGTGATGGAATTGCCTGCCATGCCCATCCATTCTTTTTGGGTGTTGGTTTTCATTTCACTTCCAATGGTATAGACGGTGGTCATAAAGATAAGCAGCATCAGAATACCTGGTATGATAGTGTTACTCAAATATACTGAATAGTTGAGCCATGGGTTGTTTAATACATGGGAGTCGATGACTATGGGCTGCAGGAACGCCATGGCTTGGTCTTCTGTAGCTCCTTTGGCATATAAGGTGGCACGGCCGATGGCTCCACCCGCCAGCTCGGACATGGTGCGCTGGTCTTTATAGAGTAATGAACCAGCTACCAGATAGGAATAGTTGGTATAAAAAGAAACCTTGGGTTGGCGGCTTGCTAATGCCTTGTCGGTAGTTCCTTTTGGAATATAGTAGAAAGCATAGATTTTCCCTTGCTGCATGGCTTTGCGGGCATCTGCGAAACTGGGGTAATGCGCTATGATTTTAGTCTGCTGAAAAGCGTCCAGATTACGGATGATGCTGCGTGTGGTAGCTGTGTTGTCCAAATCGACCACACCTGCCGGCATATCCGTAGGGAGTCCGTTCCACATTAATGTAGTAAAGAAGAGGTAACAGAACAAGGGAGCTATGATCATGCAGAACAGATATAGCGGTCTTGTGGCGATGCGGAACACTTCACGCCGGGCTATGCGGAATATACGGTTATGGACAGTATTGTTCATTGTTTGTTATTTCTCGATGATGGCACTCATTCCCGGACGCAATCCGTCTGTTCTCTCTACAGGAACAGCTTTTACCTCGAAGGTCTTCAGGTCGAATTGCCCCGTAGTCTTGGTTGCTTTCCAGGCGGCATATGTACCCAGATCTTTCATATAAGTAATCTTGAATTTTATTTCTTTGTCAAAGGCAGGAATAAATGCGTTAATCTCATTTCCTACGGTAAAGTCTTTTAGGAAATCTTCGCGTACATTGAATGTTACCCACATGTCATTCAAGCGGGCCACGTTCATAATGGGGGCACCGGTACCTACCAGTTCGCCTGCTTTGGGAAAGATTTCGGTTACTTCTCCATCAGCTGACGCGGTCAGTATCGTTTCGTCTATGTAGGAAGAAACTTCGGCTACAGCACCTTTGGCACGTTCTACTTGGGCTGCGGCTGCGGCTTTGTCTTCACGTTGTGCACCGTTCTTTGCCATTTCGTATTGGGAGCGTGCAGCTTTTTCTGTAGCACTCATGGCATCAAATTGTGCTTTGGCTTCATCACGTTTTTGCGCGGACATTACGCCTTCTTCAAAGAGTCGGTTGACACGGTTGTATGACTTTTCAGCAATTTCTACTCCGGCTTTAGCTTTCTGCCATATTTCGTAGGCAGCTTGCAGTTGCTCTTGGCGGGTACCTCGTTGTGCTTTTTCATTCAAGGCTTGTGCTGCTTGTTCGGCAGCTTGTGCTTGAGAAAGTTTGGCTTTTACATCGGGGGCTTCAAGGATAGCCAGTGTGTCACCGGCTTTTACTTTGTCTCCTTCTTTCACACGAAATTCCAGAATGCGTCCCGGTACTTTGCTGGAAACCCGATATTCGTCAGCTTCTGCTTGTCCCTGAATGATTTCCGGGCCTTTTCCCAATGTGAAGAAACCTATCAGCGATACAATAACGATGACTGCTGTCAGTGAAATAAATGCCAGCAAAATATTGCTGTGTTGTGATCTTTCTGCCATATCTTTTCGTTTTTAATCTTTAATTTTTATTTAAGCACTCCCATTGACTTGCGCAAATAGACTTCAGTCAGTTTTACATCAATCTGAGCGTCTATTTTGTCTGATTGGGCAGATAACCAAGCGGTTTGCGCTTCCAATACATTACTGGTGGGAGTGACTCCTTCCATGAATCCCAGTTTGGCATAGCGCAGATTCTCGTCTGCTTTTTCCAGATTTTTTTCGGCCATGCTCAGGCGTTTGGCTGCTTCATTTACTTTATAGCTGGCTTGGCTTACCTGCAATTCTACCTTTTCTTTTGCATCTGCCAGTTGATAGCGGGCAATGTTTGCTTCCGCTTTGGCAGCTTTTACCTTATACATTCCTTCGCCCCAGTTCCATATTGGAATTTGTACCATAGCGCCAACAGCCCACATGCCACGGAATTTGCGTTCAAAGCCGTTTACCAATGAGGGATTGGTTACCATGTAGTTGGCGGTCAGAGCCACTGTAGGAAGAAATCCCGCGCGGGTGATATTGACTTTTTGGTCATAAATTTTATTAGCTAGATCCAAACTTCGTAATTCTTCGCGATTTGCCAAAGCGGTGGCTACATTATCACCTACATGATATTCAGGGAGAGTTAAGCTTTCTACGTCTTCATCTGCTAAACGTATTTCATCATTTAAAGGCAGACCGCATAATTGGCATAGTACCATTTTAGATAGGCTTAATCCGTTGTCTACTTGTGTGAGCTTCATTTCGGCTTCATTCACTTTTACTTTTACACTTAGTCCGTCGGCTTTGGTGGCGACACCTTCGGTTATCATTTTATCTACATCACTGTCCAGTTGGCTGACCAGTTGCAGATAGCTTTGGGCTAGTTTTTTCTTGTTTATCAGTGAGATGACTTGCCAGTAAGCTTGGTCTGTATTCAAAATGATATCCTGCATACCGGTGGCGTGCTGTGATTCGGCCAGCTGTTCTGCGTATTGGGTGATTTTATTGTAGGCAACAATTTTTCCTCCCATGAAGATGGGTTGGGTAAGGGTTACAGCTCCTGCATACATATTGCGTGTGTCGGTGCGCAGCGCATCTACCAAACCTTGTCCGACCTTGTTCAGTGCATTTCCAATACCTGGGATGAGGGGAGCAAGTGGTTGCAGTATTTGTGCGAGTTCGGGATTGGAAGCTGCCAGTTGTTGGAAAGTTTCCTGTATAGAGCCTTGGGCGGTAGTCCCTATCTGACTGATAACTCCCTTTTGTTCGTCACTTAATAAAGAGATTTCTTTCTGAGTGCGCATATACGTTCCTATAGCTGCAATCTTAGGAAGATAATTGGTAAAAGCCGCTTTCTTTTCATAATGTGCAGCTGTAATCTTTTCAGCTGAAATGCGCAACTCTTTATTGTTGGATAATGCTAAAGCACGACAACTATCTAAGGTGAGTGTGCTTTGGGCTGAAATACTATCTAAAACACCGATAAATAGGATAAAAGCTGCAATCTTTTTCATTATAGTGTTCTTGTTTTGTTGTTTTTAAGTTGTTTATGCAACAAAAATAAGACAAATCTTTAAGAAAGCCATATTCTAGATGTTATTTTAAAATATTTTTATAATTCTGCAATCTGTATGTTCACTGCTTTTGTTTATGTGGAGAAAAAACAGCCGGTTCGTTTTCAACCGGCTGATTTTTTTAATTAAATATATTTGGGGGAGAATGTTCCTTGTTATTTCATGCTGAAAGCTTGTTGTCCTATCATGGTTCCATCAGCGAAGATATAAACATGATAAGTTCCGGCAGGCAAATATTCTTCTACATCCCAATATACGGTTACATTTTGTTCTTCTCCGGTGTATTCTATGTATTTCTTGATGGAATAAACCAAACTACGGTTTTCGTATGGGAATGTGTTTGAAGGGTTTTTGGTTAGTATGTCATTGTCCGGTTTGGCAATACGTATATATAAAGTACGTTCACCTGTTTTGGCAGTAATATTCTTGACAATGGTGAACGAGATAGCTATCTTTTTTACATCTTTTACCTTCTTGGCTGTTTTACCGCGTTTGTTTCTAGGCTCTACACTAATTGCTGTGGCATCCAATTGAGCTGCCAAGGTGACCTTTTCATTCAGATTTTTTTTCTCTTGAGATAAATTATTGATTTGGCGGGTTGCCTGCGTATATTTTTGTTTCACTTCTTGATTTTCTTCAGCTAGTGCTTGGTTGAGTTTGTTCAGTGAATCTATTTGGATAACATAGGTGCGTAGTACGGCACGCACTGTTTTCAGTTCTTTCTTCAAACGCATGATTTCAGCTGCGTTACTGGTCTTTACTTGTCGTAATTCTTCTAGCAGCCGCTGTGTTTTCAGCTTCTCACTCTCCAGCTTTTCGCGCAAGGAATCATTGTTTATCTGTATCTGAAGTTCATCATATTGGGTGGCGAAAGTTGTATATTCGTTTTCCATTTCCAGTTTTTCCACAGCGAAGAGTTCGCTCATTTCTTTATTTTCTTTTGCTTGATGAAAAGCATAAAAAGAAACTCCGCCGATAATCACAACCAGCAGAATAATGACAATAATCAGTTTTTTGCTCTTATCCATAGTGTTACATTGAATTTTGGACAAAAGTACAATAATTTATGTAGACTGCTCGAAAAATATTATGGAAATTTTTCTTTAATTCGGAATATCATTGTAACTTTGCGGTGCTTTTAAGAAGGCGATTTTATTATCAACTTTAACAAAATATAGAGATTATGTCAAAAGTAACCGTAGTAGGCGCAGGTAACGTAGGTGCTACATGTGCAAATGTTCTTGCTTTTAACGAAGTAGCAGACGAAGTAGTAATGCTGGACGTTAAAGAAGGCGTATCAGAAGGTAAGGCAATGGATATGATGCAGACTGCTCAGTTGTTGGGCTTCGACACAAACATTGTAGGTTGCACTAACGATTATGAAAAAACAGCTAACTCTGACGTTGTGGTTATCACTTCAGGTATTCCCCGTAAGCCGGGTATGACCCGTGAAGAACTGATTGGTGTTAATGCAGGCATCGTTAAGTCAGTTGCTCAGAATATCTTAAAGTATTCTCCTAATGCTATCATCGTAGTTATCTCTAACCCGATGGATACCATGACTTATTTGTCATTGAAAGCTTTGGGCTTGCCTAAGAATAGAATCATCGGTATGGGTGGTGCTTTGGATAGTTCACGTTTCAAATATTTCTTGTCTCAAGCTTTGGGTTGCAACGCTAATGAAGTGGAAGGTATGGTTATCGGTGGTCACGGTGATACTACTATGATTCCTTTGACTCGTTTTGCTACTTACAAAGGTATGCCTGTTTCTAACTTCTTGTCTGAAGAAAAATTGCAGGAAGTTGCTTCTGCTACTATGGTAGGCGGTGCTACTTTGACTAAGTTGCTGGGTACTTCTGCATGGTATGCTCCGGGTGCAGCTGGTGCATTTGTTGTTGAATCTATTATCCACAACCAAGGTAAGATGGTTCCTTGTTCAGTTTATTTGGAAGGTGAATATGGGGAATCAGATATTTGCTGTGGTGTGCCTGTAATCTTGGGTAAGAACGGTATTGAAAAGATCGTTGAATTGCCTTTGAACGAAGAAGAAAAAGCTAAATTTGCTGCAAGTGCTGCTGCTGTTCGCAAGACTAATGCTGCTTTGCATGAAGTAGGTGCTCTTTAATAAGAACAAACTATAATTTTATATGAAAGCCGTTTTTTCTGTGAAATGAGAAAGCGGCTTTTAATTTGTATAGAATCTTTGAAAAAGTAAGTGAACTTCGTGAGCAAAGTAAGTGGGCTTAAATGGCAAAGCAAGTGGACTTACTTGTCTCGCGAAGTTCACTTACTTTTTTGTGTTTCTGAAATGAAAACGGCAGGAAGATTTTCTCCTCCATCAGTCCATCGGGTAAAGAGGTAACCGGGATAAAGGGTAGGAGCGGTTTCATTTATCCATTGGTTGAGAAGCTGGTAGATAGGAATGTTTTCCTTATTCATAAAAGTACCTGTGTATTGGGCATTTTTAGACAACTGATTCCCACTGTTATTTTTTCCGATAAAGGTTATTTTTGCATTATCATAGTAGTTGTGGATGAAGAAAGAGTTGGCAGCTATACCTGCAAATAATCCTTTGGTCGTAATTAGATCTATGTTATAGACATAACAATTTTCAATGTGCGCTCCATCCAAAGCCTTTCCGCATATTCCACCATTGTAACTTTCTCTGTTCTTTATTATGTTGTTGGCAGAGTAGCAGTTTGTTATCAAACCTTGAGTTTGGATGGAACCTGCTATTCCGCCGGCTGGTTCTGCTTTTATTTTTGAATCTGCGTCATAAACGATTTGGGTGTTGGTAACATAGCAATTGGTGATTTCCCCTGTTGAAGTTCCTGCTATGCCTCCTGTATTGGCTGATTGGTTCGTTTTGGTTGGATTGGCTGTAATTTGGCACTCTTTAACGAAACAATTTAGTATTTTGCCTTTATTGCGTCCGACTAAAATGCTTGTACCTTCTGCTGTGCTCTTGCTTTTTGATGTGATAGATACTTTGCTGGATTCGATATGAAGATTTTTAACTATGCCGGTGATATTGACAGCTCCGAATACACCTGTGGTGCCATTGCTGGAATTGATAGGTATATTGTAAAGGGTGTGATTTTGTCCGTCAAAGATTTGGGAAAAGTAATAGTTTGTTTGGGCATATCCTATTTGCTTTAACTCAGTACAATCCACATCTTTAAAATCAATGTCATTCAATAAATAATAAATGGTTATTCCATTCATCGTTTCTCCGAAATCGTCCAATGTTTTTCCTTTGTATTGGGTAAATGTATTGCTATTAATAAGTTGGCTGAACGCAATCCAATCTTCAGCAGTAATAATTCCCGGAGTTTTTTCAGATGTCTTTAAGTGATAAGTATATTCTTTGTTACCAGTAAAAGACTTTGTTTCTAGTTGTGTTGTATATTTCTTTCCATTCGTCACCATATTTATGGCGATGACCATGTTTTTGACAGGAGGGACTATAAACGAATAATTTCCGGAAGGAGAAACTTGGGCAATAGTAGTCGTATGTGTTTCATTATCCGCTGGAACTATTTCAGCGGATTTTGGGATAATAGAGGAAACAGCAGGACATGTTATTTCTATTTTCTGAAGATTGGTCTGTAAATCTCTGTCCAAATACAGTGTCAGAAGAGAAAATAAATGTTTGAACTGTAAATGGATGGAATTTCCGGCTGGAAATTCATCCTTGACATACAGTATGTCTTCCAACGAATTGTTTTTATAAAGATTTTCTTGGATATAGTCCAAATCAGGATAGACAGGATATAGCGCCGTAATATTTGTTTTTCCTGTTATGTCACTCCAGCTAAATTCATTTTCTGCTTTCCATTGGTTGTCCATATAAGTCAGAATTCTGTTGTCTATTTGAAGACTGCCGGAAGCATTCAGCAGGATTTGATTGCCGGAGTTAAAAGTGGAAACAGGGGAGCTTTCTGTGAAAGCTGCTTTGTATGTATTGCCTGTGAGTACTACCTCGATATCGGCCCCTGTATAAACAAGATTGTCGGTGCAGCTTTGCAAAGCTAGGACCGACAATCCTATTATTAATGAGTTATATTTCAACTGAATAATGTATTAATGAAAATTGCTTTATGGTTCAGGTATTGTGAATTCCCTGTCAGCAAAGAGTTCCATTAAGCCGGATATCTGTTTGAGTCGTAAAAGTTCGTCGGCATCCATACCAATATTCTTTTTTATCCATTCGTCACTCATTCCGGCTTTGGTCAGTTCTGCCACGATATCTACCATCAATTCAATGCTGTGAGTGCCGCGGGCGCGGTTGTGGCGGATAGTGCTTGCCATTCTGTTTGAAAGGTCTTTTTCTATAACGACCACGGGAAGTAAACCTTTTTCTCGTTCGAACACACGTTTTGAAGTTTTAAGCACACAATAACGATGATACCCGTCTACCAGTTCATATATATCTTCATCGGGAATATAATAACATACACAAGGCATAGTATAGCCATCTTCCCAAATGCTTAATTCCAGCAACTTCATTTCAGGAGCAGCTACGTGGTTTGGATTATAACTGTTGGCACGTACCTTTTCCACCGGTACTCTGTGCACGTGATACACAGGACTTTCGAATTCTTCTTTCATCTGATAATGTTTTTATATTTCTGCATCACTCTGTCTCTTCTTAACTTTTCTTTTTTAGTTAGGGCAAATCCCATATATTTACATACATGGTCATTTTTCAGAATGCAAATACACATACGTTTATAAGTGGGGATTTCTTTGAACTCTGCGATGTCTATATCGTCTAGATAATCCATTTGAACAGGAAGTTTGTCTGTCTTGTAGTTTGTTTTCTTTTGTACGTAGAATTTTATGCCCAAATCAGTTAACTTGCGTATAGTTGATAAATCTAGGCATCCTCCCTTGTATTTCCAGAATTCCCGGCTTACTCTTAGTTTTTCCAAATAAGACTGTTTGGTTTCTTCGGGTAACGTATCTAACAGGAAGTACATATACTCTTTCCATGTGTAGCCTTCTGGTAATTTGATGTTTTGCCATCCCATGGCACGGGTTCCACCATAGATTCCGGTAAAGTTTACTCCGTTTACTCGGCCTAACATTCTCCCCCAAGTATTGGGATCGATGGCTTTGTACAATTTCAAGGTTTCCTGTGCTGTGCTGAGGAACGGACTGGCTACACGTTGTCTGTCCAAAGGTACTCCGGCTTTATAATAAAGCTCGTACATTTGGTTGAATGGCCATTTGAAACGGGCGTATGCTGTCCATATATCTTCGGTAGTCCAGTCATAGATAGGGTAGGCATTGTATAAATCGTATCCTAGTCTGCGGGTCCACATCAGGTTGTGATAGCTGTTCAGACGATTGTTACCGTGAATAGTTCTCCATCGGTCTAGGCTCTCTTGAGTTCGGATGCCAACCAGGCAGCAAGTGCGTACTGCATCATGCTTTTTATGGTACCACGAGGCGAATGAAGTTTGGAAGGTGTAGTCCCACATTTCCTCATTGTAGAATGGGAAATCTTCTTTCTTATAACAGTTTTTAGGCATAGGCCTTACCCAGTGGGCGTGCATGCTTTCGTCCCAAGGGCGCCAATAAGTTTGGAACATAGAAGCACAAGTCACTACTTTGAAAGGGACACAGACATGGTAGATTTCCAATATATCCTGATTTTCTCTGAACGTTTGTTCCACATACTCTGTGGTCATTTGATACTGTGCTTCATAGTCCATGTGGTATACTCCGATTTTCCTGTCCAGATTATGCTCTCTGATATATTGGATACATAAATTGAGCAAGACACCACTATCTTTTCCTCCAGAAAAAGAAACATAGATATTATCAAATTCGTTGAATAAGAATTTGAGCCTCTTTTGAACGAGTTGATAAACATTTTCCCCTTTAGTTCTTTTATTATTCATTTTTGTTCGTGTTGTAAATCATTTTAATATAATTAGTCCAGCGGTGTTCGGTTTGAAAACCACAGTTGGAAAAAATTGCTTCGTGTTTGGTTTGAACAATTGCATACAAATTGTTTTTAGGCTTTACTGCTTCCAACAATCCAGCTAACACTTCCTGATCATCGTTATGGACATAGTAGTTGTTAATAACATAACCGCCACTTTTCTGCTCTACAGGGACAAAACCGGTTACGTCACTATCTTCGACAGCAATGTACCATTGAAAACGTTCGGTCGTTTTAAAGGGATAATTGTTATTTGCCCTCAGGACTTTAGGATTCATAGCCAATGGTCCAATTAAATTAAATAATTGAGGTTCAAGGCCATCTAGTTGTAATATTTCCATAACTTAAATTTTACATACGTTTACTTGAAGCTACAAATGTATAAAAAAGATTGGATATACCATAAAAAAACGCTGCCATACCTTCACAGGCGGGCAGCGCAAGCTACAATACAAAATACAAATACAACTAAACGAGATATTTTTATGCTAATAGAATGCTTTTAAACAATTCCTTGGGCCATCATGGCATGAGCTACTTTCATAAAGCCTGCAATATTTGCTCCTTTTACATAGTTGATATATCCATCAGGTTCAGTACCATATTTCACACATTGTTCATGAATACCATACATAATTTGATGTAACTTATCATCTACTTCTTGTGCACTCCAACTCATATGCATCGCATTTTGACTCATTTCCAAACCTGAGGTAGCTACACCTCCGGCATTTACGGCTTTACCTGGTGCATACATTAGTTTGTTTTCAATAAACGCATCAATTGCTTCCGGAGTACAACCCATATTAGAAATTTCTCCAATGCAAAGAACGGAATTTTTTATTAAATTACAAGCATCTTCGCCATTTAATTCGTTTTGAGTTGCACACGGAAGTGCAATATCTACTTTAACTTCCCACGGACGACGTCCGGCAACGAATGTTGAGTTTGGATATTTCTCTGCGTATGGAGCTACGATATCATTGCCTGACGCACGTAATTCCAACATATAATCAATTTTATCGCCACTTACACCGTCCGGATCATAAATATAGCCGTCGGGTCCGGAGATCGTGACTACTTTTGCGCCTAATTCAGTTGCTTTAGTCACGGCACCCCAAGCTACATTACCGAAACCGGAAACAGCTACCGTTTTACCTTTAATATCAATTCCTTTTGCTTTCAGCATTTGGTTTACGAAGTAAAGACCACCAAAACCGGTTGCTTCAGGCCGAATTAACGAACCGCCAAATTCCAAGCCTTTACCAGTGAAGGTACCTGTAAATTCACGGGTTAACTTTTTATACATACCGAACATATATCCTACTTCACGGCCACCTACACCGATGTCACCGGCAGGAACATCCATATCAGGACCTACGTGGCGCCACAATTCAAGCATGAATGCTTGGCAGAAACGCATGATCTCAGCATCGCTCTTACCACGTGGTGAGAAATCGGAGCCACCTTTACCACCGCCCATAGGCAATGTGGTCAGTGCATTTTTGAATGTTTGCTCAAATCCTAAGAATTTCAGAATGGAGAGGTTTACAGAAGCATGGAAACGGATACCGCCTTTGTACGGACCGATTGCATTATTGAATTGAACGCGGTAACCTAAGTTTACCTGTACTTTTCCTTTATCATCTACCCAAGGCACCTTAAATGTAAAGATACGGTCGGGTTCCACCAATCTCTCAATCAAGGACGCTTTCTCAAATTCCGGATGTTGATTGTATATATCCTCAATAGAAAGCAGGACTTCTTTTACAGCCTGCAAGTACTCTGATTCACCAGGGTGTTTTGCCTCCAGGGAGGTCATGATTTGATTAATATCCATAATTATTATGCATTTAAGGTTTTGACAAAATGAAAATCATTTCTGATGCAAAGGTATGTTTTTTGGTGAATTGGCAAAATATTTTGGGCTAAATTTTAGTTTGGTGGTGATAAAAAGTTAATCGTTGTGGTAAGACCACTCTACCCAAAAGTTCTTTTTTATTGCGAATAAGTTGCATAAAACAATATTATTGACGTATTTTGCTATTACATTATCCATGTAAATCGAATAACCATGCTCAGCAAGTTAAAATTAAATCAGTTGTATTTCAAGGATACCTCGTTTGTAAACCTCATGACCAAACGGATTTTTAATGTTCTTTTGGTAGCAAATCCGTATGATGCTTTTATGTTGGAGGATGACGGGCGTATAGATGAGAAGATATTTAATGAATATATGAACCTCAGTCTTCGCTATCCGCCGCGTTTTACACAAGTTTCTACTGAGGAGGCTGCCTGGAAGCAATTGGAGAATACTACATTTGATTTGGTGATTTGTATGCCCGGATCTGATAACAGTGATACATTTGAAATTGCACGCAGCATAAAAGAACAATACCCTCATATTCCGCTGGTGGTACTGACCCCGTTCTCGCATGGTATTACGGCACGTATGGAGCATGAGGATCTGAGCATTTTTGAATATGTGTTTTGCTGGTTGGGGAATACGGACCTGTTAGTATCTATCATCAAGCTGATAGAAGATAAGATGAATTTGGAACATGATATTAAAGAGGTGGGAGTGCAGATGATTTTATTGGTGGAAGATTCCATCCGGTTCTATTCTTCCGTGTTGCCTAACTTATATAAATTTGTGTTGAAGCAAAGTCAGGAATTTGCCACAGAGGCTTTGAATGCTCACCAGCGTACATTGCGTATGCGGGGACGTCCCAAAATTGTATTGGCACGTACTTACGAGGAGGCGATGGATTTATATAATAAATATCAGAATAATGTATTAGGTGTGATTACGGATGCACGTTACCCACGTGGTGGTGTGGTGGATCCAATGGCAGGTATTAAATTGCTGGCGGAGATACGTTCCAGGGATCCGTTTGTTCCTCTTATTTTACAGTCGGCCGAGGTAGATAACAAGGTGTATGCTTCCCGGTATGGTGCTAGCTTTGTGGATAAGAATTCCAAGAAGATGAATATAGACTTGCGTGAAATTGTGTCTGATGATTTTGGTTTCGGGGATTTCATTTTCCGTAATCCCGATACATTGGAAGAAGTGGCCCGTGTTCATAATTTGAAGGAATTACAGAATGTTATTTTTGCTATTCCTAAAGAATCTCTTCTTTACCATATCAGTCGTAATCACGTATCCCGCTGGCTGTATTCTCGTGCCATGTTTCCACCTGCCGAGTTTTTAAAGCAGATAACTTGGGATTCTTTGCAGGATATTGATGCTCATCGCCGTATAATCTTTGAGGCTATTGTGAAGTATCGTAAGATGAAGAATCAAGGTGTGGTGGCTGTGTTCCAACGTGATCGTTTTGACCGTTATTCTAATTTTGCCCGTATCGGTGAGGGGTCATTGGGGGGGAAAGGACGTGGTTTGGCTTTTATAGACAATATGGTAAAGCGTCACGTGGAATTTGATGAGTTTGAAAATGCGACGGTAGTCATTCCTAAAACGGTGGTGCTTTGTACAGATATCTTTGATGAATTCATGGATACCAACAGCCTATATCAAGTAGCATTGAGTGATGCGGATGATGACACGATATTGAAGGCTTTTCTTCGTGCCAAGTTGCCCGACCGTCTGGTGGAAGATTTCTTTGCTTTCTTTGATGTGGTGAAATCGCCTATAGCCATCCGTTCCTCTAGCTTGCTTGAAGATTCTCATTATCAGCCTTTTGCTGGAATATATTCTACTTATATGATTCCTTATTTAGATGATAAATATGAGATGCTCCGTATGTTGAGCGATGCCATAAAAGGGGTGTATGCTTCTGTTTTCTTCAGAGACAGCAAGGCGTATATGCAGGCAACCAGCAATGTGATAGACCAGGAGAAGATGGCTGTTATTTTACAACAGGTGGTCGGCACACAGTATGGTGACCGTTTCTATCCTTCTATTTCGGGGGTGGCACGTTCGCTCAACTATTACCCCATAGGAGATGAAAAAGCCGAAGAGGGAACTGTAAGTCTTGCTTTGGGGTTGGGTAAATATATTGTAGACGGAGGTCTGACTCTGAGGGTGTGTCCTTATCATCCTAACCAAGTGTTGCAGACCAGTGAGATGGAAATTGCTCTTCGTGAAACGCAGACTCAGTTTTATGCGCTTGATTTGAAGAATACGGGGCATAACTTTTCTTTGGATGACGGCTTTAATTTGTTGAAGCTTCCGGTGAAAGAAGCTGATAATGATGGAGCCTTAACTTTCATTGCTTCCACGTATGATCCGTATGATATGATTATCCGTGACGGAATTTATCCGGGAGGCCGGAAGGTGATAACATTTGCCAATGTGTTGCAACACGATGTATTTCCTTTGCCCCGTATTTTGCAGTTGGTACAGGAATACGGGCAAAGTGAGATGAGGCGTCCTGTTGAGATAGAGTTTGCTGTGACATTGAACCAGCAAAAGAAGAATGGTACTTTCTATTTATTGCAGATTCGTCCGATGGTCGATGTGAAAGCCAATCTTGAGGAGGATTTGAACCTTATTAAGGATGAGGATGTTCTTTTAAAGAGTAATAATTCACTGGGACATGGCATTATGGAGGACATTCAGGATGTGATTTATGTGAAAACAGATGGTTATACTGCTTCCAATAATCCGACCATTGCTTATGAAATAGAAAAGATGAACCGTAAATTCTTGGATGAAGGGAAACATTATATATTGGTAGGTCCGGGACGCTGGGGAAGCAGCGATTCGTGGCTGGGCATTCCTGTGAAATGGCCCCATATTTCGGCCGCACGTGTCATTGTGGAGGCGGGGCTGACTAATTATCGTGTGGATCCTAGTCAGGGAACTCACTTCTTTCAGAATCTGACTTCCTTCGGAGTCGGTTATTTCACAATCAATGCCTATATGAAGGATGGTATCTATAACCAAGAGGTACTGGATACCCGGCCGGCTATTGAAGAAACCAGGTTCATTCGTCATGTGCGGTTTGATAAACCATTGGTAGTGAAGATGGATGGAAAGAAGAAGCTGGGGGTAGTGCTGTTGCCGGAATAATGTTCTAAATTACGTAAAATGTGTCCTAATTTTCGATAAAAACAGTTATACGCTTAACTTTTTATTATATTTGCACGATTTTTCGAGTATAAATTAAATTAACTAAACAATGAAAAAGAATCTTTTTTATTATTTGTTCGCAGTGATTTGTTCTGTGGCATTGTTCACATCTTGTAGTGATGATGATGAAGACACTACATGGCAGCAGATTCCGGAAATAACCAATGACAATGTAACTTTGAAGTTGAATAACACAACGCTTGTTGGTGCTACTGCAACCTTAGATATCATAAATGGTGAAAATGCTAAAGTGACTTTGATTAATGCTATTTATGGTCATGCGTCAGTGCCTGTAAATGTAATTATGGAAAAGAAAAATGATACTTCTTATAATTTTTCGGGCACAACAGATTTGGAGGCTGCCAGAATGGAAGTATCGAATTCTCCTTTAAAAATTACTGTAAGCGGTACTGTGGATACTACTGGAAAAATGACAATTGATGTAGCTACTTCAGGCTGGGCAGCTGTTTCAGGAGTCTATGCTAACGATAGTTTAGCTATCACATTTGATGGTAAGTCTCATAATAATGGTTCTGATTATGCTGTTACTTTGATAGCAAAGGAAAATGGTTCTGCGGCTACTTTGGTTTTTAAGAAGATTATTAATGTAGCATTGAATGTAGAAGCTGACGTAACTTTGGACAATGGAAAGATTTCCGGAACGGTAGAACCTAAATTGGGATACATCATTACTATCAATGGCTCTGTTGATAATAATGGCAAACTGACTTTGAATTTGGTAAGTTCTGGTTATGGTACGATTGATGCTAGTTATTCAGCAAAAGGTAATGCGATTACCTATAATGGTAAGGAGCTGACCAGTGGATCAGTGTCAATAAAGGTTCTTTCCGAGAAGGCTGCACAGGTTACTTTAAATGGTATGCTGGTTGGTAGCAGAACCGCTGTTATTGAAGAGGCAGTTATCACAAAAGAAGAAGGTAAGGAAGTATATGCTTTAAGCGGTGAGATGAAAAACAATGATTATACTGTTGTCTTTAAAGGTACAGTAGGTGAAGATCGTAAATTGACTACCGAGGTGACTTATAAGGTAATAGGTGATATTGTCGGCAAATGGAATCTGATGAAAACATCAGAAAACATGGCTGCTCCTATTTTCAAATTTGCAACGAATAAAGGCAGTGTGACTTTACCGGAGAGTCTTTTGGCTATTATTCCTGATGATATGAAACCGATGTTCCCTGCGACAATGAAGGATGCACAGCTTACACAGGTTATCCAATACTTGTTGGCCAATTATGCTGTTTATCTTCAGAGCATAGAATTTGCTGAAAACGGTAGAGTGATTGCTACTTATATTGATATGCCGAAAGATGTAAACGGTGATGGGAAGATTGATGCTCAAGATGCAGTTGATACGACTCCCAAAACATTTGCTCTGTTGCAATATTATATGAAGGATGGTCAGCTTTATTTGGCTTTCGACCTAAGTGAACTGATGTCGATGATGCCAACTTATGAGTCTCGTGGATGGGATCCTAGTGGTATTTTGACAGAAGGTATACCTGTAAATTATCAGATTGCCGGTAATACCTTATCTGTATATTTGGTTACAGATGTTGTTGTAGGGCTTGCCGGATTTGCTAATGGAATGTTGCCTATTATTGGAATGATGCTTCCTGAAGAAATGAAACCGCAGTTTAAAGTGATTGAGACAATTTTCAGTGCAATAGTGGAAGGAATAATTCCTGAAGTGAAAGAATTGGAAGTGGGTTTGATGTTTACAAAGTAATTCCCTGCTTTTACATAACAAAGGGGTGTTTGGCTTTTCTTGGCTAAACGCCCCTTTTTGGATATGTTAGAGTCGAAATAGCGGCTCACCTGCAAAATCAAGATGGAGTTTGCTCTTAAATATGTCCCCATGCCCTCACTGCATGTATAACAGGTTAATTATAAACGATTTATATGTATATGATAAAAATGTTTACTCTCATTTGTACTCTCATGCCCTCACTATGCTCTAAAGCAGATATTCGTGTAACATGCTTGTTTTCAGTTATATATTGTTTTTATAGGTTGTCCCAACTTGATATGGAGTAGAGCGTTTTCAGGCTTTTCTCCTTGTAAAAAGTGTGCATAAAGGTTTTGTACTTCTGCGGAATGACGGCTTACGAAGTTCCGCGTTTTTTAAAAAAAGGATCAAGATGTTTTTTAAAAAGCTCCTTTTCTTTTTAAAAAAGCGGCGATTTTTAGAAAGTATAACATAAAGGTGATTACGCTCTCTCAATCAATAGATTAATGGGAGAATGGTCTGTTCTCGTATTGAATAACGACGCTGCAAAAAGCATACTTGGGTGAGAGTATCGTTACTTAACCGTTACCTCCCGAAAGGCAGATAAAGATCGGTCTCAACAGGTTATTTTTCAATATCTTGCGTTGTTTTTCATATCCTCTGATAACTCAATAAAAAGTAACTTTGTAACAGCAAAAAATTGAGTTTATGAGGAGTACATTCAGAGTTTTGTTCTACACCAAGAACCAGGCCATTAAAAATGGCCGTGTCCCTGTCATGGGTCGTATCACCGTCAACGGTACGACAGCGAGTTTCAGTTGTAAGCGTGACGTTCCCCTTGCCCTTTGGGATGCCAAGGGTAACTGCGCCAAGGGTAAATCCGACGAGGCACGGAGGCTGAATCAGGATCTGGACAATATCAAGGCCCAGATCGGAAGGCATTACCAGTACCTTTCAGACCATGACTCGCTTCTGACAGCCAAGAAAGTTTATGACCGTTATAACGGTTTCGGGGACGAGGTGCATTCGCTGATGGAGATTTTTGACAGCCAGATAGAGGATTATAGGCGGCAGATCGGCAGGACCAAGGCGGAAAGCACCTATCAGGGGCTGGTGAATGACCGTAAATGCCTGCTTTATTATCTGAAGGACAAATTAGGGGTGGAAGACGTTCCGCTGGTGTCGCTGGACATGGACTTCATCAAGGGATTCTATAACTGGATGTTGTCTGTTCGGGGGCTTTCCAAGTCCACGGCCTTCGAGCGTGTCAATACGATGAAATGGCTGATGTACAAGGCCGTGGACGACGGATGGCTCAGGAAGCATCCGTTCAAGAAGTTCGAGTGCCGCCCGGAATACAAGAAACGTCCCTTCCTCTCGGAGGAGGATCTGCAGCGTCTGCTCCGTGTCAAGCTGAGTTACAAACGGCAGCGTGCTTTTCGGGATATGTTCGTTTTCATGTGTTTCAGCGGTCTGGCCCATGCCGATTTGAAGGAACTGACTTACAAGAACATCCATACGGATTCCGATGGAGGTACTTGGCTGATGGGCAACCGTGTGAAGACGAAAGTGCCTTACGTGGTTAAGCTGCTCCCGATAGCCGCGGAACTTATCGAGCGGTACCGGGACGTGAGGGAGGGCAAAGACTCCCCGGACAAGGTGTTTCCGGCTGGAAACCGCAAGACGATGGAGGACAGCTTGAAGCGTATCGGTGAGAAAGCCGGCTGTAGTGTCCGGATCAGTCCGCATGTCGGCCGCCACACCTATGCCACCCTGACTCTTACCAAGGGCATGCCGCTGGAGACCCTACAGAGGGTGCTGGGGCATAAAAACATCCTTTCCACGCAGGTTTATGCCGAACTTATCAATCCCAAAGTCGGTGAGGATACCGACAGGGTTTGCGAGAAAATCGGTGACACGTACCGTCTTGACTGTTAAAATGGGAAGGCGGGGGTGTCGAACAATCCGTTCGACACCCCCGCCTTTGTCATGTTCCGGGCCGTCTACCTGCCGTATTGCCTGTAGTTCCGGTAGTTTTTCCGCAATGTCTCGTACAGGACACTTTCAGGATACAGTATTTTCCCTCCGATAGTGGTATAGGGTATGGCCCCTTCGTCACGCAGTGTCTGTAACGTTCTTTTTGAGATATGCAACATTTCGCACACGTCTTCTCCTTGCAGGTAATGCTCGTCCGCGATGGCGGGACGTATCCTTGCTGTTGCCGTTTCCACCGATCTGCCGATCTTTTTCATCCATCCGGTCAGCTCCTTGAACTCTTCCGAATCTTTGGTTATGATTTCCGCCATTATTTCCTTCTTTTTTTAATGAGACCTTCTTCCAGTATTTGCCGGATATCCGTTTCTTTGTAAAAGCATTTTCCTCCAATGTTCGAATAAGGGATCACCCCTCTGTCCCGATGGTTCTGCAGGCATCTTTTGGATATGCCAAGGGCCAGGCAGACTTCCTGGGCGTCCAACCACTTCTCCGGTGATGCCGGAGCCACTTTCCTCTGGAAATCGCCCAGCTGCACGGAAAGCATGCTGAGCTGTCTTTTCAGTTCCAGATACGCGCTTGTTTCAATAATTGTAATTTCCATAAAATTATATTTATAAATTCATAACATGCACAAAATAAAATGTTTCCATATTTTCTCGCGACCTCCTCCCGTACCGGGGCACAAGAAGGGGGGAGCGGCAATCACGACTCCCTTCTCCCTTTTCTTTTTAGGGAGTAAAAGTCAAAATTGACTGTCCCGCCTGCCGATGGTCTTGGATTAATTTCTTATCTTTACCCCGGAAATACGAATTCACCCGGGGCCGGGTCAACTCCTGTCCCTGCTGATATATAGACATAACGTTCCGCAGAACGCTCTTAAAACGGAAATCTGGCAAAATTTCAATCGGAATAGAGGCTTCTGCGTAAAGCTGTGCTATGCATTGTCATAGCGTGGTCTCTACGCGGCAACTATTCAAAGGTTTTGCCAGAACCTCCGTTTTGAAGCCACGTAGGGTCACGTTTTTTTTCATGACCCTGCCGGAACCATTACAAAATAAGAAAATGGCATATTCATATGGCAACGGTTCAGATTCTGGCCTTCATCACCCTTGACGGCTACCTTGCCCGCAGGTCGACATTCCCCGACCTATGGGAACACCCCGGAAGGTACGGCATCACCCGCATCAGGGAGGGCGCCTTGTCCTGCCTTGACCCTGAGGTCTCTTTCATATCCCTCATGGAATGGAAACGCGGGCACTCCGGCGTATATCTTGCGGAGGCCACCCCGGAAACGCTTCCCCTTGCGGACAGCCTGCTCCGTTTCCGCATGGCAGACGAGCTGGTGCTGTATGTCCTACCCTGTTTCCAGGGGGAGGGCTCCCGCCTGTTTGAGGAAAGTCCCGGCCCTTCCGCATGGAAACTGGCCGGAACACGGAATTTCCGCAGGGATGTCTGCCGCCTGCATTACAGACGGGTCCCGGGTGGATAACGGCTATCCTTCTGCCGGGTTGTCCCTGAATGTCATCTCTATCCTGTAATTCTCGTCCATCCTGAGGGATGCCTCATACGGTCTGCCCTTCTTGCTGACGAAAGGCAGAAAATCCGTCTTCTTTCCTTTCAGCAGGCAGAGCATCTGTCCGTCGGTCAGCTCCCTTGCGTTGAACATTCTGAAAAGCAGGAACGCGCAGTCCGGATCGCCGCACCGGGCTACCTTACGGTGAAGGGTCAGCGTTTCCATGCCGCATTTGGGACAGCGGTGGCGGGGCGGCTCGGGATGCTCGAACCGGACCTCCGAGAGTTCCTCCACGATCTGCCGCGCGTATTCTTCAATCTTTTGGATGAACACGTCCGCATCCAGATTTCCCCGTTCAATCTCCTGCAGGTCCTTTTCCCACCGGGCGGTCATGTCCGGGGCGGCGATCAGCTTGTCCTTAACTGTTTCATACACCTCCAGCCCTTTGGGGGTCGGCAGCAGATCGCATCCCCGCCTCTCGACATACCGGCGTGCGATGAGCAGTTCGATGACACCGGCCCGGGTGGACGGTGTGCCGAACCCACGCCGTTCCATTTCGGAAAGCAGCGAGGCTTCCGTAAAGAGCGGTTCGGGAGAGTTTTTTTCACTTCGGACAGATATACCTGTTACCGGCAGTACTTCGTTTTGCTCCCAGGACGGGAACACGGTGTTTTCTTCTTTCACTGCTCCGTCATACACGTTTCTCCAACCGGCATGTATCATCCGGCGATATCCGGCCTCGAACCGGATCCCCCCGCATTCGAGGCGGACGTTCACATCCTCCCCGGTGCAGTCATCGGAGAAGGCCTCCAGCATCCTGCCGGCGATCATCCAGTAGATAATCTGCTCGTCAAGCGGCAGTTTGCCGGGTACGTTTTCCGTTATGATGATGGCATGATGTCCGGTCACCTTGCCGTCATCGGCGGCACGGGTGTGCAGCGCCTTGCCTTCCAGCGCTTCCGCATGGCGTGCAAGACGCGGGTTGTCTTTCAAGAGGGAGAGCAACGCCGGCATGTCCTCCAGCATGTCCTCCCGGATATGGCGGCAGGAGGTACGCGGGTATGAGATGTAGCCTCCCTCATACAGTCTTTGCAGGACGGATGCCGTCTGCCCGGCCGTCAGGCCCAGCCGAATGTTCGCCTCCTTCTGCAAGGTTGTCAGGTCATACAGGAGCGGCGGTTCCTCCACCGTCTCCTTCCTCTCCACCTGTATTGCCACTAATCTCCGTGATGCCGCAGCTCGGTTCCGGGCGGTTACGGCATCCTCCTTCCGTGCATATTCTTCGGGGCTGGTGAGCACAAGTTCTTTCCCGTCCTTAAGGAGCGACAGCTCCAGCCGGTAACGAGGCACGGCGGTGAAGTCCCTGTTTTTCTGATAACGCCTTGAAATAAGAGCGAGTACCGGTGTCTGTACCCGTCCCAGCGAATGGTTCCTTCTTCCGGCGGCCATACCGAGTGAGATGCTCGCGTTGTATCCGATGATCCAGTCTGCTTCCCGCCTTGCCTTGCCCGCCAGATACAAGCCCTCATAGAGGCTGTCCGGTCTGAGGTTAAGGAACGCCTCACGAACCGCCTTGTCCGTCAGCGAGGAAAGCCACAGGCGTTTTGTTTTTCCCTTGAATCCCAGATAATCATAAAGGTTGCGGGCGATCAGCTGTCCCTCACGGGAGGTGTCCGTCGCCGTAATCGTCTCGTCCGCTTCCCGCAGCAGCCTGCGGATGACTTCCAATTGCTTCACGGCGACAGGATCATCCCGGAAGCCGGTTTCCGTCCTTGTCTGCCGGACGGCGAGTCCGGACGGCCCGTAAGCGAGGGGGAGCATTTCCCTTGTGACTGGTCCTTCTGACCGGGAAAAGGGAGAAACCGGGGCCAGCAGGTGGCCGAACGTTCATGCGACAGCGTATCCGTTTCCGGTGAGATACCCGTCCTCCATCTTGTCAGCGCCTAATACACAGGCCAGTCTTTTAGCCACAAACGGCTTTTCACAAATCACGACTTTCATTTTTCTTACATTTTAATTGTTGCTTGCTTTCTGTTTTTTATGGACTGTATTGTTCCATGTCCCTTCTTCGCTTTCCCGGCTCCTTTGGCGGGCTTTTCTCCAATCCGTGGTTTCTTTATTTTCTCGGAAAGCCGCGGCTGGTTTTCCATGGTTTCCGCGGAGGAAGGGAATGTCCGGACAGGAGGAAGTCCCGTGGGAACCATATCATATCCCTTGGAGGTTATCTCCAGTCTCACATGGTCCATCGGTTTGAGATACAGGGTGGCTTTTCCGTCGGAGGTGAACTCGTAAAGGACTGTCTCCCTTCCACCGAGGATGCTCCCGTAGTCCTGGTAGCAAAGGCTTTCCCTCGGGACGCCGTTCTGGCGGAGCATTCCGCAGATCTCATCGGGACACAGGTTTCCAAATTTCCTGTCATAAGGAGAAGCGAATATATACTGGTAGGTGGACAGCAGCAGGCTTTCCTGGAGCAGACTCGGGCAGTGGTCATAGGTGGTCATCCGGTATATTTTTCTGGATATGTCCTTCAGCTGCCGGGAAAGGTCACGGGGCTTGGAGGAGAGCGGTATACCGCCCAAGCGGATCAGTGAGCGGTTGATGTCATTTATGACGCTCCTTTCCCACCGGCTTAGCAGGTCCGCACGGTTCTGCCGGAAATTGTCACGGAGAATCCCCGGAAGTCCTCTGGTATTGAAAAACAGGCTGAGGCGCTTCCATATGGAAGGTTCCCTCAGGTTGGCGGCCCTCCAACGAATGACATTGAAACGGTAGCTTTCCATGAATTGCCGGAGCGGGTTCCAGTATGAGAAAATGTCCCTTATGGTCTTCTGCAGCGCCTTGCGGTCGATGGTGCGTCTTCCGGCATCGAGCAGCTTCTCGGGGGTGAATGAATCTGTTGTTTCCATTTCGGTTTATAATTTGGGTTTCACTTTTGGGGAGGCCGTGTCCCTTTGCCTGCGGGCCGGCCTCTTTTTCTTTTCATCGGAGGCTGGTGGGACCGCCTTCTTTTCCTGGCTTTCTGCCATGGAGTGTATCCTTTCCGCATACTTGTCCGTCTTTTGGTGCGCTGCGGGCATCTCCCGACGGACCCCTTCCTTTCTCAGGAGGAATTCTGCGATAGCTCTGGAATTTTCCCGAAGGCCGTGTATCCTGTCCTCATAAGGAAAATCCCGGTATAGTTCCCTCTCTCTTGCAAGTGACAGGAATTCCTTTTCAATACCAGCGAACTCTTTCCTGTAGCGGAACGACTCATCCATATACAGGTGGGCGTATCCCCTTCGGGCGATATCCTGCAGGGTCATGATCTCCCGGTTATTTCCGGAGAGCGTCAGGGAGTTGGTCTTCACGAAACGCTCCAGGTTGTCCGCCGTTGGAGACATGTCGAAAGAGGCTGTCGGAAGATAACCGGCAAGAACCTCCAGTGGGGGCTGTGAGGCGGGAAACTCCCGTCTGTAATCCTGTGACATCTCCAGCAGCCTCCGGGAAGATGTCTCGATGCGGTACATGGAAAGCGTTTTCAACCCTTCCCATGCGGGGGAATAGAAGTGGTCCGCCATGTCCTGCAACAGGCCGCGCATATGCTCCGGACCATACAGTCCGTCATTGAACACCCTCACACCCCGTTCCGTCTTCACAAAGGTAAGGCGGAACAGGGCTTTTTTCCCTTCCAGGAGCCTTTCCATGGCGGTTTCATAGGCCTCGTAGTTCCGGCAACCGGGTGAGCGCTCCATCTCCTTGAGGCTGGTACGGTTTATTTCCTTTCCCTGCGCCTGCAGATAGACCGCCCGTCTGAGCGGAACCGGATTTCCTTCGGTAACCCCACCGCATTTGAGCACGTATTTCCAAGCCTCCTCTGGTCGTTTCTCCAGCAGCCTCTCCGTCGGGGGAAGCATCCTTTCCGGTATTCCGTAGAAGGCCAGCAGCAGATTGTCCGGAACCACCCTGTTTTCCCCCTTTACGTTTTTTTGGGCGACATTCCTGACGAACTCCATGAAGGAATCCGCCCCCCGCGGCTCGTGAGGGGTTGCCATGAAGGAGTGTATCCGGTTGTCCGGACACAGTTCCAGATAGAGGTTCCCGAGTTTTTCTCTTGGAGGACGTTCTTGGGGATGTTTCAGCCATTCCAACCATTTCATTGTTATATTCGTCTTTTAAAGGTTCCATTTGTTTTTCTCTGTCTGTTTATTGTCTTTTCACCGGCAGGCGGATCATATACGGACTTGAATCCTTTTGTTTTCCCGGTTTTCCTTCTGTTCTCGGGCTCGGGTCCTTTCCCTTGTATGGCGGGGGCGTATTCCCGTACTTTGTATTCCGTTCTCAGGATTCTGTCCGCCATGTCCTTGGAAGCCTGTCCGAGTGCCCGGTACATCACAATGTCGTTCCTTTTCAGGCAGGCCTGCCGCCGTTGATACAGGCTGTGGAACCCGGCCGGGTGGACGGAAACTTTCTCCAGCTGTCCGGGATCCGACACCCCTCTGGCACGGATTTCAATCAGGGCCGCTATCTCGTTTGCCTCGTCCGTGGCATTTAGGCCGAAGGTTTTGACAAACCGTCTGAACGCCTCCCCGTCCGCATGCATGGGACAGCCGGCTGACGGACGGAGTCCGGCGACAAGGGAGTCCGGCAGATAATGTGCCTTTTGGGGGACGAACTCATGCCGGCCCTGCAGAGCGAACATGGAGGCGCACCTTCCGGCCGTATCCGATATGCCCTTATCGGATGTGCTGAAATGGTATGTCTCCAGTTTCTCCAGCCCGTGAAGTTCGGGGAAGAAATACCGGTCCGCATGGTACTGCAGGTAACTCTCCAGACATTGCAGCCCCCGGCCCGAGTCGTCGAACAGGAGTACGCCCTTGTCCGTGCGGACGGCGGAGACGGTACGCTCGGGCAGGGCATTCTCCCTTCTTTCATGGTAACCGTGGTACGCTTCCAATGCTTTTCTGGTATCCGGATCGTCCAGCAGCTGTTCCGTTTTTTCCAGTATGGTCCACATTCCTTCCGGCAAGCCGCCTCCCGTGGTCTCATGGATGAACGTGAGGCTGCGCAAATCAAACGAGGGCAACTCCTGGATATCGCCTTTTCGGATATAGTCGTCCAGCAGTTCCGGAAGGCCGTCGTCCGTCCGTTCCGCACCTGCCAGGCAGAATACGGATTCATTGGGAACGTACGCCCCGCCAAGGGCCAGCTCAGCCTGTCGGAGCAGATACTCACCGCATTCATAATCGTTGTGGCACACGGCATAGTCCACCAGCCTGTCCCGCCTGTCCACATTGAACAGGACGACCGGTTCGCTCTGTTTTAAATCGGTTTCTTTTTCCATATCATGATATTTTAAGTTTCTTTATATCCCGGCTGGTTATGACATTTTCCTGCCGGCGGATTTACGGGGAGTCCTTTTCTTCTTCGGTATTTTTTCTTGTGGGCTGACAGGATGCGGGATACCGTCCTTTACCCGGTAGGTCTTGGCCGGGAACGGTTCACCGGATACCAGCAATTTGTTCCGTGTAAAGTCCGCCATGCAGTATAGCAGGTGCCGGGAGGAGGGCTTCCCGTTCTCCGGCAGATACAGGGCGTTTCCTTCGGCCAGTATTCCGAGTTGCACCTTGTCCAGTACCGTGTTTCCCACAAGAAGGGAGGTGTCGGGGGCATTGAGGTATTTCTCCAGTGACCGGTGGCCCCTTACATCGAAGTCCCGGTGAAGGATATCTTCCGCCGTTTTTCTTATTTTAAGGGAGAGTTCCTTAAAGGCCTGCACATCGAACAGGCCGGCGGATCTGACCTGGGTCACCTTTTCGAACTGTTCGGCCAGGGGCAGCAGCTCCCGGTAATAGGTAAATGGTTTGTCATGGATGTTCATATAACCGTGTTCCCTGATGGAGAGTAGGCGGTAGATATCCTCGTTCTCCGGTTTTCGGAAGAGTTCGAGCCCCATATATCCCTTCACCAGGGAGAACAGCCTGGAATACCCTTCGGAAGTCGGATTCATGGGAACGTAGAGCTTCGGTTCGAGGCTGTTGATGAATTCTGCCGGGAGGATACCGGAGGAAACATACCCGTCCTTTCTGTCCCGACCCGGTAAAAGTCCCCTGCGACAGCTGCTATTGATATGGGAGGCCAGCTCCTTTCGGAAACCGGAATACTCATAAATCTCCAAGGCCCCGTCATGGGCATGGGGATCGAAGAAATGGTCGGCGGTGTACTGGAGATAGCTTTCAAGGCCTTCCTTTCCGGTATGGCTGTCGGAAAACAGCAGATAGCCGGACTCCCGTCGCACCACTTTCAAAGGTGTTGTCTTGTTTTTCTTTTCCATACTGTCTTTCCTGATTTTACATTTTGGGACGGTGTCCCGTTTTCTTTTTCGTATTTTTCGGAGAACTGTACATCCTTTTTTCCGTATTCCGTTTGACCCTGACGGTTTCCCTGTCTCCGGGTGGATGGCTGCCGAAAACGATGCGGTTCGTATTCCGGTCCACCCATGCATATGCATGAGCGGGATCAGTTCTGATGCTGCGGGGCAGGAACAATCCGAAGCCTGCTTTAAGAATGCTCCGGTGGGAAGCGGATAGCCGGACCCCTTCCACGCTGACCGTGGGGGCAGGATCATCCAGTATCCTTCCTGCCGTGCGGTGTCCCCGGACATCGTAGGCGGAGTCCATCAGCCTTTGCAGCTGCAGCTTGGTCTCACGGGTCCCGTCCCTTTCATGGGGAACCGCTTCCGGCATGCGCCGGAGTGTTTCCAGATACCTGTCGTAACGTTCCAAGGCCTCCAGGGTATCGGTAATATTTCCGTTACGCCAGCTGACCGAGCACCCGGCATTGTGGCAGAAACTGCGGAAATCCTCTGCCGTCGGTTTCATTTCGTTCATGTAACGGACATCCAACCGGAAATTCTCCGGCTTTTGTGCATAGGGATATGCCATGGGGGACATTTTCTCCGGATTGACCGGGGAAAGGTCGTGAAGCACGCCTTCCGCCTCATAGACACACACCGGACCCAGGTTGAATGACGGCTCGAAATAGGTATCGGCCATTCCCTGAAGGAGTTCCCGCAGGCCCTTCCTGCCTTCTTCCGTATGGGTGAAGAAGAGGAATCCCCGGGCTGTCTCTACGGCCGTATAGGTCAGGGAAGGGATATCGTTCCGTTTTTCCAGCCTTTCTTCGGGGCTGACAGTCCAGGGGAAGCACCTCATGATGCCTTCGGGACAGCAGCTTGAGATTTCCGGCTGTCTCATGGATTCCTCGTCCAGCCTGATGACAATGTAAAAGTCCGCCTCATTCCTGCCTGTTTCATGAAGGGCGGTGACGGTTCCCCTATACGGGAAACTTTCGGGGGATTCGGGATCGTTCCCGACAATCCGCATTCCGATTCTGACTTGTTCTTTTCTGATCATGGCTATATTTTAGGTTTGTTTCTTTTGGATTTCATTTCTTTTTTTCTCGCTTTCCTCTCCGGTTCCGGATCAACCGGGCGGATCAGCCCGTCGTTTGTCATCCGGTATGTCCGCACGCCGGGGAACGGTCTTGCCGATGTTACCAGCCGGTTTTCGAACCTGTCAGCCATACAGTACGCCCGCCGGCGGTTTTCCGGGGAGTCATTCTCCGGCAGGTGCAGCGCGTGCCCGTCGGCAAGTACCGCCCTTTGGACGGAGTTCAGCTTGACGCGGCCCACCATGAAGGTAAGATCCCCGTCATCCAGCTCGTTTACGATGGAACGGTGCCCCCTCACGTCGAAGTCCCTTCGCAGGATGGCTTCTGCCTGGCGGCTGATGACCGAGGAATAGATCCTGAAATCGTCCGCGTTGAACGCGGCGGCGGTTTTCACCTGTGTGACCTGTTCCAGCTTCCTTGCCACCGGCAGCAGGGTGTCGAAGTACGTGAACGGCTTCTCATGGACGTTCATGTAACCGTTGCGCGCGACGGTCAGCAGCCGGTAGATGTCGTAGTTCTCCCGGCTTACGGCCGTTCGTGTCCTCTCGTCGTCCTTGAAGCGTGAGATGAAACTGCCGAAGCTCTCCGCGTCGGGACGCAGCGGATGGCTGTAGGGGGGAGTCAGCCCGTCCGTGAATCCCTCCGGCAGGGCGGACGGGGCGACATGGCGGTGAGGGGAAAAGTCGAACCCGTTTACCGGAAAGTAACCGTAAGGGGCGTATGCCGTGTCGATATGGGACGGCAGCTTCCCGTCCAGGACGGGGCATTCATAGATGTCCAGCCGGCCCATGTCGTAGTGCGGGTCGAAGTAATGGTCCGCCACATGCTGGATGCAGGCCTTGAACCCCTCCCTGCCGACCTTGTTGCCGGAAAAGAGCAGGTAACCGAAACCGTTCTTTACCACCGTAAGGGGCAGCACGTATTCCGGCTGCAGGCGGTAGATGTTTTTCCTTTCGCGCTGTTCCTGGAGGAATTCGACATAGCCGCTCTCCTGCATGAAGTGTTTTTTCAGCGCGGAACAGTCCGGCGTTCCTCTGGTCAGGGTGGAATATACCGCGTCGGCAAGGGTGATTTTCTTTTCCGGCAACCGGTTTTCCGAGGCAAGGAAAGGGAGGAGCGTGTCGCGTATGTAGCGGTCGGCCGTCTGTCCCGTCCCGGGTGGCGGCACGTTCTTCATGCTTTGGAAGCGGAAGACGAGCAGCGTCACGTCCGGCACGTATGTGCAGAGGGCGGCGGCCTTCACGTTGTCGTCCAGGAACTGCCTTACTCCGGTTTCCACGTCGCCCTGCTGCAGGAAACGCAGGGCATTTTCCGAAGACGGCCGGTAATGGCCGTACCTGTCTATGGCGATACATACCGTACCGGGCTGCTGCGGATTGAAATAAGGATCGGAAGATAGTCTGTTGTCCATCATATTATCGTTTTAGTTGTTTACGGTTGCTGTTCTTATGGGCCTTTCCGGGCTTGTTCTCCTTTTGCCAGTCTGAAGTACCGTACCCCCGTACCCTGAAATCCGTTCTCAGGATACGGTCCGACTTTTCCCGTACCTCGTCCAGTATTCTTTCCATGCTGTCCCCTTTGGAAAGGCCGTTTACGCAATCATCCATCCTCCTGACGAATTCCTTGAACTGGAAATGGTAGGCGAAAGCCGGATCGAGGATGATGTCCCTGTCGAAATGCCTCCGCAGGGTGAGCAACCGGCAGATGTCCCTGTTGTTCCCTTCCGGGCGGCAGCCGGAGAAATCCTCCAGGCGGCGGTATTCCGTATCGGAGGGTTCCATGTCCGTGACGAACTCCAGCGTCCATCCTTTCTTTTCCGACGCCCCGATACCGGCATACGCGTCGAAAGGGTCGAACGTGTACCTGTTTGTTCCCGCCTCTTTCCGGCAGGAGAGGTCGGTGAGCCCGTACAGCCTCGCGGAAGGGGAATCCACCCGGTATTGCCTGACGGGACCGGATTCCATATGAATGGAAAAATAGTTGCCCAGCAGGAATTTGTAGAAGCTGTCAATCTCTTTCCATCCGATATCGCCGCCGCTGAACACCAGCACGCCTTTTGGGGTCTCGATGACGCGCAGGGGCAGTTTGTACCGGGGGACATATTTGTACCTTGCGGCCAGCTCGTCCTGCCGTCGGCGGAACTCCGTGAGACGGTCGATCTGTCCGGCATCGAGGCGGAGAACGCCGCCCGGCTCCACCGGCAGCCCTTCGGAGCGTATGAAGACCATGTCGCGCAGGTTGACGCTTACCTGAGGCTTCAGCCCGTTCTCCCTGATATGGGGAAGCAGCCCGCCGGTGATATACTCCTTGACAGGGGTATCCCGGAAGAAGGGAGGAAGGGCGGACATGCGGGGGAAGCGGTAGACCTCCATACGGGTATCAGGGATGAATGCCGATATCCGGGCGGTTTCCACCCCGACATGCAGGAGGCTGAGGAACTGGTAGGTCATGCCGTCCTGACCCGGATGGACAGGATAAAGCTGGTAGGAAGAGGCGGCATGGGGCTTGTCCCTGCCCGTCTCGTAGCAGACAAGGAGGCTGCCTTCGCCTTCCCCGGCCAGCAGCTCTTCCAGTTGTTTAACGTTTTCATTCCCAGATGCCATGGCAGGTTACATTTTGGGGGTTACGGACTGTCTGGTTCGTCTGGCCGGTTTCCCGGCCGCCTCCTTAAGACCGGCTGCCTGTTCCTGCACCTGTCTCTTTTCCGGCTTCTTCGTGCTTCTTTCCCACAGGAATTCCGTACCGCGCTCGGCCGCGCTCATCTGGATGGAGGTCTGGTACACCTTCCCGTTTGAAGACTTGAACTCGATGGGAACCTCTTTTCCGGCGGCGTAGTCGGCATACTCCTTGTCGCTCAGCGCATAGTCCTTTATCTTGCGCGGGTGGCGGGCCTGGTCTGCCGGGAGGAAAAACATCTCGTTGGTTATCGGGTCTTTGGAGAGGTAGCAGGGCTTCATCTCCCTGGTACGGTAATCCGTGACCAGATTGACGAGCCTGCCCGCGTTGCCGGTACGGTTCAATGCCTCCAGCACGTCCTCCTCCAGTTTGTAGCCCCGGTATTCCTGTCCGACTTTCGGTGCCTGGCGGATGAAGTGCAGGTCGAACTTGACCGCCCCGTCCTCGTCGCGGAAGAGCGAGAGCTTGGCATCCCCTTTTTGGCGTCCCAGCTCGGTGTTCATGGAGATGTCGTAGGCTATGCCGGACTGTCTGCCCTGCAACAGCTTCTCCATGTCGCCCGTCTGCCTGAGCACGTCCGGGGTGAGCCCGTAACGCGAGGCCTGCTCCCAGTTGATCTCGCGCTCGTTGAAGAAATGGTTGTTATAGATGCGGTTGTTCCTGGAGAGCTCGCGCCGCAGGGCCTCGTTCTGGGGCTGCTGGGCATCCTCGATCTTTTTCGCCGCCTGTTCCACCGGGCAGCTTTCCTCCATCCGGTAGAGGGAGAAGCGTGTGGGGTTGTTGTACTGGTAGAGGAAGTTCTTCCCGAAGTTGGTGAAGAAGTTCCCGAAGCGGTCCACGCGGATGAACTGCCCCTTGTTCTGCTCGTTGGCCTCGAGCGTCTCCAGCTCCCCGTTTGCCGCGATACCCTTGACACCTTTCGCTTTCTGTTCCTTCTTGTCGTAAGCCATCAGGTAACCCTGTTCCTGAGTGGCGTTTTCGCTGCCTTGCGCAGCCGGTTTTACTTCTTGCATGACTGTTAAATTTAAAAGTGAGTGAATCGTTTCGGGAGGTAAAATTACTATCTTCGCCATTAAATAAACTGATTATGAGAAAGTTGTCATTAATAGTCATGTTTTGTCACCTTTTGTCGCTTTCCGCTTGCCTGGATGGCGGGAAGGAAAGGCCGGAAGACAGTGGAGAAATGTTAAACGGACGTGTCCCGGGAGCGGGGAAACGGGCGGAGGAATGAGAGCTGCGGCAGGCGGTCGCCATCCTGGCGGATTACCCGGTACTGTTCCCCCTTGACGGCAGGCGTACCCGCTACCGGGTCTCCTCCGGATTCGGGAGCAGGACGCATCCCCTTAAGGGACGGAGGATGTTCCATAAGGGGGTGGACCTGGCGGCCCCGTATGGCGAGCCGGTATATGCGGCAGGAAACGGGAAAGTGTCGGAGGCCGGTTACAGCCGTAGCTACGGATGGTTCGTCCGCATCTGCCATGAGGGTGGATACTCGACCCTGTACGCGCACATGAGCCGGAACCTTGTAAGGAAAGGCGGGACGGTCCGCATCGGACAGCGCATCGGGCTGGTCGGCAGCACGGGAGCGGCCACCGGCAACCACCTGCATTTCGAACTGCAAAAAAATGGCCGGCTGTTGGATCCGATAAAATGGTTCGGCCGGCTATTCTAAATTCTTACCATTATCAAATACACGACGAGTCATGAACATTGAAGAAGCGAAAAGGATTCCGCTGGGAGATTACCTCCGGCGGATGGGATTCTCCCCCGTAAAGGAACAGGGGGACAGTTTGTGGTACCGCTCGCCTTTCCGGCAGGAGCGTACCCCCTCATTCAAGGTCAGCCTTTCCAGAAACCTGTGACATGATTTCGGCGAGGGGACGGGAGGCAGCATCATCGACCTGGCGCAAAGGTTGTACGGGACGCGCGACATATCCTCCGTACTGAAGGGCATAGAGGGACACTTCCCCGTGTCCACGTCCGCCCCGGTACCCCGTAAGGCGGTCGCCACGCCTTCTGCATTCGAGGAGCTCCGTGTCTCGCCGCTCCGTAATACGGTGCTGCTGGATTATCTGGCCAAAAGGGGGATTCCTTCCGGCATCGCTGCAAGGGAGTGCGTAGAGGTGCATTACCGCATGCGGGGCAGATGGTATTTCGGGATCGGGTTCAGAAACCGGAAGGGCGGCATGGAGATACGCAACCCTTATTTCAAGGGGTCTACCTCCCCAAAGGATATCTCCCATGTCAGGCATTCAACGGATAAAAATGAGAGATCGACGGTCCTGGTTTTCGAGGGCTTCATGGATTACCTCTCTTACCTTGCGCTCAAACAGGGGCAGCCGGTGCCGGATTGCGTGGTGCTCAATTCGGTCGGCAACCTGGCCGGGGCGTTGGACGTGCTGAAAGGTTACGGGCATATCTGTTGTTTCCTGGACAACGATGGTGCGGGGCGGAAAGCGACGGAGGAGATCAGGAGGCGGTGCGGGAGCGTGACGGACAAGGCGGTGCACTACCTGCCGCACAAGGATCTGAACGAATTCCTGCAGCACCGTTTGAAAAAGACGGTGGAAACGTGTCCGGAATTAAAACAGGAAAGCGGATGAAAAATAAGAAGGTCCTAATACAAATCTGGTAGGTTGATGACAGTGAGTGTTTCAGACGATATTTTGTCATCTGATGCGCCATTGTCATCGACAAGCGTTACGGAAAAAGGCGGAATATGCGTCTGTTTGTCAGATTTCTGTATTTTGTGATGCGTTTTTTACGTGAGTATTCAGTAAACTCTCTTTAGTTTTGTATTATGCCATTTTGTATCCATATCCAGAGTAAAACTCCATCATTTTTCTCATCCCAAATACAAGGATAAAATCGAATAAAGAATAAAGGAAGAAATGAGACAGGTTTCTTTAGGATTTATATGCTGATAATAGATTATAACGCTGTTCTGAGATGTTATCAACTGCAGACCAGATAACGTAAAAAGTACCCTAAAAAGGGTGCTTTTTACATGTAGGGCAATGAAACCATGCTCCCGCAAATTAAAAATATCATTTTGGATCCGTAATATAACCGGTCCTTCACTCAATCGTGAGTTCCGTTTCTAAAAGTACCACATTTTTTGCCGGATATGAAAGATTGCTGTCTGGAAGTGGTAGAAAAAAGAAGGCCGATTCCCCGTAGTCCGGAATTATGCGGATCTCATCTGGCAGTCTTCAAAAAATCTACCGGTCATTTCAAAATTACTGAGGAAGCATTATTTTATAAACTTGCTTTATTGAATCAGGCGGTTGTGGCACCTCCTCCTTGAACTGGAAATCGGAAAACTAAACACGAAAAAGCGAATTATTATAGCTATAATTGCTGCAACGGTATGGAATATTAAATTTGAAAGAGATATGGAGCTGCCGTTAGGTAAAGAAATGCAAAGGTATAATAAACAAAATTGCAAATTTAAAAACAGTAGTATTTTGGGGTAAAATGAAATTAATCGTTAAATCGTTTAACGGTAAGATGGGTTAATCACTCAGCAGGTTCAAGTTTATTCTTATCCTTTTTAAAGATTGTATTTCTGCCATTTTCCAACTTCCTCTTTGCCCCTTCCCAGAGTATATCATCTTGGTGTAGCCGGTTGTTTTTGGCCATTCGGATTTGGAGCGCGGGAAGTGACGAAGTATGGGATATTTTCTTCCACGTTCTGAAGACAGGCTCTGCCGGCTATAATAAAACAGGTTAATCTGACATGATAATAACCGGCAAACCATGATGAGGACGATAAATCATTTGAGTATAGTGAGAATAGTACAATCGCTTTATACCGTACAAAGGGATGATTTGAATACAAATCCTTCTATTTCGTTCCTTCAATTCTTACCGTAAAGATATCCTGTGTGGGCAGATATCGGGGTGCGGGCCGTTACGACATTCCGTACTGCAACTGTTGCGGAACTCTCTCGCCCTCAGCCTGAACGATAAGGAGACGGTACTCAGGGTGAAAAGCCTGACTTCCGACAAGCTGGCGGAATGTATCAACGACGGGAGTTTCACCCATACGGAAGACTACGTGCGCTTTATGGAAGCAGAATTTTGACCATGGAAACTGAAAAACCGGAAAAATTAGAAAACAGCAGGACTGCAAAATTTGCTGACCGGAACGGAATCAGTATATTTGCCCCGTGTAATTCGAACAAGTGGAATTTTCCTTGTATTCCACCAGACAGTTTCGACTATCTCACGGACTGCAAGGACAACCTTTCTGGAAAAATTGAAAAACAATACAAAACCCCAAAAGAAAGAATCATGAATGAGAACTGACCTGAAATAGTGGAGGACCTGTCGCCGTATCTTGAGACGGGGCGGGATAAGAATGAATGTCTGCGCGATATAGGAAATTGTCTCAGGTATCTCGGCTGGAAGAAAACCAACGGGACGATGGTCTTCGGACACAAACCGGTTCCCGATGACGGGGAGTCCGTACAGCCCGATATCTGCCTCTGCATAAAAAACGGGGAAAATGCTCCCTTGCCGGTACTTCCCGTCATCACGGGGATACAGGACACGGAAAAACGTCTGGCATTGTTCATGAAGCGGTCAGGGTTCAATGTCGCGTTATATATAGGCCGGGACATCGGGTTGTACTACAGGGTTCCCGGCGGTACGGAAGAATCCGTCCGCGTGCTTGCCGCTGAATTCCGCAAGGACGACACGGAAGGAAGCGAGATTTGCGACCTGCTCGCTTACGACGGCTTCAGCCCGGAGAAAATGGAGCGCTTCTGCAAAGAACGTTACAAAGAAACACATTAAACTTACGGACATAAAATAAAAAAGTGGAGAAAGGCATCCCGTTGATGTTTTTCTCCACTTTTGATATGAATCGATGACCGGTATACAGTCAAAACCGACTTTGAAGCATGGGCCGGCATGTTACCCCCGGCGTCTGCATGGTCTCATGCTCCTCCCGTCCGGTTCTATCGGGGAATGGCTGTCAAAAAGCATGTTCCAATAACTGCTGCTGACTATGGGCGTCTCGCTGGGCGGGAAATGCTTGTTGATGCGGTCAACCGTATTGTTCGCACCGGAACGCGTACAGCTTGCCACGGCAGCGGCGGGTTTCTTCCTTTTGACGGGAACTCCCGTTTACCAAAGGCACTTTCATCTCAGCAGGGGCAGCTGGTTCAACATTTCCTTAATACGGATAGCGGTACGGGGCATCGGTTCGGCAACGGTCAGCCCTACAATTTCTTTCTCCTGTGCGATGCCGTTTATCACACGCACCACTTCCGCGATCTTCATCCCGTCGGGAACGACACCGACTGCCGCTATTATTTCGGCGGGATCGAGCACGTCCATATCGAAGTGGACAACCACTTTCGACGCGCCGCACGACTTCAACCATTCCTGTATCGCGTTGCTGTTCTCTCGCACGTCTTCCGGTGTCAGATGTTTGATACCGTATCCTTTCTGTCTTTCCTTGATTTCGTCGCGTTCCCAATCGCGTAAACCAATAAAAAGGATTTTAGACGGATCTATCCTTGCGGGCAGTTCCGAGACGATTTGCCTGTCACCCAACCCCATGCAGGCCGTTACCGCCATGGCATGATAGGCCGGGTACACGTCGCCGGGCAGGGTGATGTCCGGGTGCGCGTCGATCCAGACCATTGCCACATCATCCTTGTATTTTTCCGAAAGATAGGTAAACGGCACGACGCTTACCGAACATTCCCCACCCAACGTGACAATCCTGTCGGGTGACTGCACCTTCAATATATCCAGAGCGGCCTTTGTCTGCGCGATGATGGCATCCTTGTCCAAAACCCCGTCCGTCACTTTCCGCTGCACGAGGTCTGTGGCCACCGGAACGGTGTATGTCTTCTGCCCGTTGTCGGGTGCAAGGAAGTTCAACAACTGCGCCCCTAAATAATATCCTCTCGACGCCTGTTCGGGGTCTTTCACTTCCGTTATCCACCGGGCAATGTCACCGCCCTGCCATTGCGGATAAACGAGCCTGATTGTCTTTAACTGTTTTTCCATATTGCTTTTACTGATAATTTCCTGCGCATGGACCGTCATGCCAATAGCCAATAACGTACCCAACACAAATAATTTTCTCATAATCATAATAACCGTATCTGTTTTTGCCGCAAAATTACCAAACTGCTTGCAGTCATGCAATTACTGCTGAATTATTCATATACTGATAATTTTATCCTATACTGGCAATTTTATCAGTATACATGAAAAGATTATAGCAGGAAAAGACTAATTTTGCACCATATAATAAACGAAATTATGTACGAAAAGAAAATACCGTTCAATATCGACTGCTGCATCAAGGTAACAATGGAAGTCATCGGGGGAAAATGGAAATGCTGTATCATAGACGCGCTGAAAGACGGGGCGAAACGTCCGAGTGAAATCCACAGGCATTTTTCCGAAGCGAACACGCGGGTCATCAACCAACAGCTGAAAGAGCTGGAGATGCACGGGATTATCGAGAAGAAGATTTTTGCCGAGCTCCCGCCTCATTCTGAATATTCCCTGACCGAGATGGGACGGACGTTGCTCCCCATCATCGGTAAACTTGAAGATTGGGGCAATATGTTCCGCCCTACACTGAAAAAGATATATGGCATAGAATAATAATGTTCGCGTTCCTATCGGGTAAACGGGAGGGAAGCGAATGATTCCTCAAATTGCAAGATTATCTTTTCTGTATTTACCCGGCGACATTCCTTTTTCTTTCGTAAAGACCCTTATAAAGTGGGGCAAATCACTGAATCCCACCAGATAACATATTTCCGACACGGATTTCTGCGAGTGCTTCAACAAGCCGCAGGCGGTGTTCAAACGGTATTGCGTAACGAACTGCAAGAACGTCATCCCCTTATGCCGCTTGAAATAGGTGCAGAAAGCGGAACGGTTCATGCCCACTTCAGCGGCAATGTCATCCAACGAGATCGGGTGGACGTAATGTGCCATGACGTATGTGCAGATCTGCTGCATACGCCTCACGTCGCGCTCAATTCGTACCGGCTTGCCGGCAAACGTGTAATCCGTTGCGGTGAAGACCGTCGGCAAGAGATGAAACATCGTACACAGGCGTCCCAATTCATCCATTCCGCTCATCTGCGAAAGCGCTTGCCGGATAGTCCGGGAGCTTTCCGGCCCGAATATCAGAGCCTCGGTCGGAAAGGTTATACCTGCAAGCCTGTTCCGCAATTCGGGAAACGCCTCGATACACTTTTGTATAAGGGAGTGACTGAAAGCCACCATCAGGTAACGGACACATCCTTTATCGTCGGCCGATGACGGCTCATAGTCCCAATGATGGTGCATTGAAGGTGGAATCAGTGCCACGTCCCCCTCGGCAAAGGGTAGTAAGGTATCGCCGGCCATCCGTGTCCCATGTCCTTGTATGACACAATACAACTCCCAGGCATCGTGTTGGTGCAGCTTGGCCTCCAGCCGGGTGTCTATCCACTGGTCTATGAAAAAAAACGAGTGGTTCTCCACGTCCGGCAGTTCATACGGGATTATAGCATCTTCCATCTTACAAAATTTAATATTAGCAAATATACAACAATTATTTGAAACGATAAAGCAAATAACAAACAACAAACCGCACTACCTTTGCAAATGTAAATAACAATATGTCCAACATAATAAACGAATTGCATTATGGATTTCTATGAAGTATTGGAGAAACGCCGCACATATCGCGATTTCTCCGACCGTGAAGTAAGCGACGAGATTTTGAAAAGAGTAATCGGTGCGGCATTCAAAGCACCGACCAACGACCACCTGCGCCAGTTGGAGTTTGTCGTGGTGCGTGGCCGCGAGAATATCGCCAAGGTGATCGCCCCGCTCGCCAAGAACATGGCGGCGTTCAAGGAGCTGGTAGCCGAGGTGGACGAGTCCGACGACAAGGACAAGATGGCGATGTTCGCCGACGCGCTGCCCAAACAGCAAAGGATGCTGATGCAGAGCGGCCTGCTCGTTATCCCCTTCTTCCGTCAACTGACGTGGCCGTTGCTCAAACCCGTGGAGCAAAGCTCGCTCAACTATTTCGCTTCGGCATGGTGTGCTTTGGAGAACATGCTTCTTGCCGCCACCGCCGAAGGTCTGGGGACGGTATTCCATATCCCTGTAAGCGATGAAGCGGAGAAGATCAAGCAAATCGTGAACGCTCCCGAAGGCTATGAGTTCACCTGCCTGCTGACAATGGGCTATCCCGCCGAGAACGCATTCCTGCCCAGGCAGAAGGTAATCGACGTGGAAAACAGAATACACACCGGCATTTGGTGAAACGGGCTGTATGAAAGGACATGTCCTCATATTGACAGCGAATATCCTGTTCGGTGTCAGTATGCCGGTATTCAAATACCTGCTGGCATCGGATTTCCCGCCGGAGGCGATTACCTACATGCGTGCCGCTTTCGCTTGTGCGATATTCTGGATCGTGTCCTTTTTTGTCGCACCCGGAGAGCGGGTTCCCCCGAAAGATTTGGGAGCGCTTGCTGTTTGCGGCTTGTGCGGCGTGGGGGTCAACCAGTGGATGTTCGTTACTGGGCTGCAGAGTTCTTCACCCGTCGATGCGTCGATCATCGCTACAGCCGTACCGATTTTCGTACTGTTGCTGGCGGCGGTCGTACTCAAAGAGCCGATAACCGCAAAGAAATCGGCGGGTGTCCTGCTGGGTGTCGGCGGAGGGCTGCTGCTCGTGTACAGTTCCGTGCACGCGACGGACGGCGAAAGTAGTCTGAAAGGTGATGTATTGATGTTGTTGAATCAAATGCTGTACTCCGTTTATCTGGTATTGTCCAAGCCGCTCTCATTGCGCTACTCGCCGGTTACGGTCATGAAATGGATGTTTCTTTTTTCGGCGTTGGCATTGACGCCGTTCTGCCTGCGGCATTTACAAGAGGTTCCGGTTTTCCATCGGGAAACATTCGACGGCATGGAGTTGTGCGCTCTCCTTTATCTGCTCACCGGAGCCACATTCCTTTCGTTCCTGCTGATTCCAGTGGCATTGAAATATATCCGTCCCACCACCGTCAGCATGTACAACTACGTGCAGCCTATCGTGGCCTCCGGGATAGCCGTCTTGATCGGGCAGGATACCTTCTCCTTGCAGAAACTGACGGCAGCCGTGCTGGTATTCGCCGGGGTCTGGCTGGTTACAAGGAGCAAAAAAAGGGACAAAATAAACAGGTAGAAAAGACCTGTCCTGTAAATGACAATGACGGAAAGAATAAAATAATGCTTTGCTTCATTTATCTTTCCGTCAGTATATGTTTTTCAGTGACAGGAAAATCCCATCAAGTGTCTGATTGAAATACAACAAATCCTTACCTCAAATCAGAAATAGAAATCCAGAGAGATATACAGATATTCCTTGTGGTTTATCGTGTCCGTTTCAAAGAAAATCTTGTCTTCTCTTGCCAGCCAGCCAATAGCAGTATCCAGATCCCTGTCTGACAGTCCTGATGCGGCCTTGAGAGCCTCATACTCCCAACGTTCACCATTATTCAACAAATTCCAGATGATACCGGCATTCTTACCGATTATGTCCTTGTCCATAATTAACCTGTAAAATTATTCAGTTCAACATACAGTACCTTTCTCTTCCCCACCTGCGTTTCCTCAATGGTGAGTTTTCCTTCACGTGCCAGCCAGCCGATGCCCGCATTAATCTCACGGTCTGACAATCCCGTTGCCTTTTTTATTTCCTGGCAAGTCCATTTTCTCTGTTCTCCGTAGAGCAACCGCCAGATGATACCGGCATTTTCTCCAATGCTTTGTACATCCATAGATATAGACTTTTATGAGTTATGCACGTATAGAATTCCGTTTTTCCGCTCGATGAAGACCTTATCCTCACGGGCCAGCCAGCCGACGGCCAAAGTTGCCTCTTCAACTCCGATATTCAACTTTAATGCGAGTTCCGGGATTGTGATACTGCCGGTTTCGTTCAGTTTATGCCAAACGGTTCCGGCTTTCTGTCCGATGTTTGCTTTTTCTTTTTCCATCATAAACCAACAAAAAAAATGCGGTAGAGCATTCCTATCGTTAGAGAGGGAGTCGAAGCCCTTGAACACAAACAGGAAACGCCCTCCGCAGATATGACGGAAGGCGTGTAACTGCTTTCACTGTGTTCATAAGATACTTTTTCGACTTTTCTCTAACACGGAAATCAGCTAAACGCTTAAATATATCAATAAAATTTCTTAGCTCCAAAAAGCTGCTGCAAATTTATATGTTTTATTTGGATAAAAGCGGCTCTTTCACCTCTTTTTTCCAATTATTTCCCGTGCATGACGAAATATGCGTTCAATGCCCCCCAAAACCGAAGTTGAAGGAATAAAGCAATGTTAACGTTCCCCCTTGGACGAAGCAATCCCGCTTGGTATTTTTCGTCATTTTATAAAATTAGGAACAACCAACTGTTATCGGGGAGTTTTTCTTTCATTCATGTGCTCTTTCAGCAGTCGGTTCAGGCTTCTGATATCGATGCCTAAATAGGAAGCCATATCAGATTTGGACAGTTCAAGATTCTGACGTGCCTGGGCTGCCAAAAGTTTTTCAAAAGCATATCGAATGGGATAAAGGGCGTAAAATGATGCACGGGCCGTGGAATCCGCCATCCGACGGGAGACCTCCGTGAGAAGCAGCCGGCAGAACACGTGGTCATGGTCGCAAAGATAATGGAAATGTTCGACGCTGACAAGATAAGCATCCACGGCAGTCATGGCTTCCACGGTATTCAGATAAAGACTCCGTCCGGCCAATGCCTCTTCCTCACCCAGCACCGTTCCCAATCCGAAAAAATCCAGGATATACTCTTTGGCATTCTCTTCGGTATGGTAGGCTTTAACGAGACCTTGCCGCAATATATGGATATAGCGTACACGACTACCCTGACTGCACAACTGTTCCCCTTTATCAAACTTGCGGCACAGGATAATTGCTTTCCCTTGCCGTTGCGAATAAAGGGAATCGATAAAAGTTAAAAAAGCCGTATTTGTTCTTAACATATTGTCTTATCGGGACATTTGTCCTTGCTTGAAAAAATGGTCCATTCTAATTTTGCACACAAAATTACACAGAATAATCAGATATGGATATATTACCTTACATAAATACAGATAGATATGAGATATAAACATTTGATATTCGATATTGACGGAACATTGGTAAACAATGAACAAGCAGTAATAACTACATGGCAGCAAACCCTCCGGGAGCTATTTGGTAAAGAATATGCGACGGACGAGCTGGGTTTCGTGCTCGGCATACCCGGCGAAACGTCCATGCGGAAATTTGGAGCGGCAGATCCTGCGGAGGCGTTCAAAGTTTGGGGAAGAAACTTCATGAGCCGCAAGTCCGAAATAGAACTCTTTCCCGGAATAGAAAAGACCGTCTCGGCATTGAAGCAAAGAGGCTTGGAGCTGGGAATGGTCACTTCGCGTACACGCGACGAACTGAATAACGATTATGTCCTGGGTCGGATAATCGACCTGTTCGGCACAATCGTGTGTGTTACCGATACGGTGAACCCCAAGCCCCATCCTGACCCTTTGCTGACCTATCTTGACAAATGCCATATCACCCGGCAGGATGCGCTTTATATAGGCGACAGCATGTATGATGCCCGTTGTGCGGATGCTGCCGGAGTCGATTTCGGATTAGCGCAATGGGGCGGTCATGTTGGTTCAGACGACATCGTGTCCAAGTTCCTGTTCAAAACTCCGAACGAGATATTGGGTGTCATATAGTCAATTGCAGTTTGTAGATAAAGAAGAATTGATAAGGGAAATATCCGAAGAACTTGGCGGAAGTATGCCTCAATCTCAAATTCATGTGATGAAATGGAAAAATTTCGGTTTCCAGGTTGTCAAAGAGTTTTTTTCGAAGCGTTTTTACTCTCCGATGTTGAAAATGCACACTGTTTCCAAAGGTGAAAGGAAAACGGAGTTTGTCCACCTTGGGCAAAATAATCTTTTTATTTGCACGTATTTTTATGAAACTGACGGTAGTAGTGTCTGTTATTCCGGAAGGAAAAATCGCAGAGATATCGAAAGCCGTTGTAGTACGTAGGCGGACTCCACTTGGAAGAACATTAACGAGAATTTACGGCGAGGCACATAATGGTGAGGATAGCGATGGACAATACAGGTCATAGGAAACTGGCGCTCAAAATCAACGGGGAACCTATTGGAGAATGATTCAAAGAGTAATTTGAGAAAATGAAGCCGGACATGTACCCTGTAAACAGTAAAAGGTCGTCAGAAGTACGAATTTATAAAAATATTCATATAAAAAATGCAAAAAAAATGTGGCATAATTGATTTTTTATAAATTTGCGTAACTGATTACGTTTCATATAACACATATAAATTATGGATTTCTTTGACAAAACAGGCAAGATGGCTATCGGCAGCAGGCTGCGGTTGCTTACGGATCGTATCACGGCGGATGCCACCGACATATACCGCCTGTACGGGAACGATTTCAAGCCGAAATGGTTTCCGGTTTTCTTTGTGCTGGCGGACGGTGAGGCAAAGACCGTCACGTCCATTGCCCATGAAATAGGGCATTCCCACCCCTCGGTGAGCAACATCGTGAAGGATATGAAAGCCCACGGGCTGATTGCCGACAATGCGGAGCATTCCGATGGCAGATGCAACCTTGTGCGCCTTTCAAAGAAAGGTATCGGGATGACGGTTTCCATCAGGGAAACGTGCGATGATGTGGCAAGTGCCGTCGACAGTGTGTGCCGGGAGGCTGCCCACGACCTTTGGCGGGCAATTGACGAGTGGGAGCGTCTACTCGCGGAAAAAAGCCTGTTGCAACGGGTGAAGGAAGCACGGAAAATACGGGAGAAAGCGGATATTGCGGTCATTCCCTACGAGCCTCACCACAAGGAACTGTTCAAGTCGCTGAACGAGCAATGGATAACGCAGTACTGGCAGATAGAGCCGCACGACTTGGACTACCTTGACCATCCGCAGGAATACATCATCGACAAGGGCGGGTTCATCTTCGTGGCGGTTTATAAGGGAACGCCTGTCGGCGTATGCGCCCTCTGCAAGATGGACGACCCGAAGTATGACTATGAGCTGGCGAAACTTGCCGTCTGTTCCGAAGCGCAGGGCAAAGGCATCGGGACGATACTCTGCAAAGCCGCCATAGAAAAAGCAAAGGAGACGGGAGCGAAAGCCCTGTTTCTCGAAAGCAACACCCTGCTCAGACCTGCCATCCATACATACAGGAAATTAGGGTTCAGGGAGCTTGCGGAGTACCACCCGGCATACGAACGCGGAAATATCCAGATGGAACTTATATTGAAGTGACTCAAACCTATTTACCGATATGAAAATCGAACAATACATTGTTGATGCGTTTGCAGAGAGAATATTCGAGGGCAATCCGGCAGCCATCTGCGTACTTGAAAGATGGCTTCCCGATGAACTGATGCAAAAGATAGCATCGGAAAACAACCTGTCCGAAACGGCATACCTTGTCCCGGCAGAAAAATCCTACGGATTGAGGTGGTTTACGCCGAACGGGGAAATCGACCTGTGCGGGCATGCGACGATGGCTGCTGCCTATGTGGTGGCAAGCTACCTCGATGCCGGAAAAACCGACATTGCATTTTCGACCCGAAGCGGTCGCCTGACGGCAATCAACAAAGAAGGTGTCCTTTACATCGAACTACCCGCTTTCGGCCTCACTCCCGTTTCCGCACCGGCATCGATCGTAAAAGCAATCGGTGTGGAGCCTGTGGAAACCTTCATGGGGCGGGATATGCTGTGCGTGTTGCCCACTGCCGAGGATGTAAAGGGGGTATTGCCGGATTTGAATGAGATAGCGAGTTATGACGGGCTTTTATTCCACATAACCGCCCGTGGCGAGGACTGCGATTGCGTCAGCAGGACGTTCGCCCCGAAATGCGGTGTTCCGGAAGATGCCGTATGCGGGTCAGGACACTGCCATATCGTTCCATATTGGAGCGGGAAACTGCGAAAGGCGGAACTGACAGCCCGTCAGGCATCGCCACGCGGCGGCACATTGCATTGCCGTTATTCCAAAGATAAGGTGATACTCGGTGGTCGGTGCGTGCTCTTTTCGGAGGCTGTAATCCGCCTCTGACTGCTTATCCGCTAATACATAATCGGTTGTCAATACAAACAGATATGTTGAGCAAATTATTCGTTTTGAGTGTAGCAGAATTATGTCGTAGTTCTCATGAGGAGGACAGACCGAAAACAAATAATGAAAAAATGTCCAATTTAAAAAGAAGAAAGATGGAGAAAAAAATCGTAGTACGGAAAGAAGATGCCTTGAAAAAGGTTTTCAAAGGCGTGTCGCTCGATTCGCTTGCTGTCGGCGAGAAGTCGATGGTAACGAAGATGAACTATGTAAAAGGTAATTTCGCCACCACCCACCAACATCCGCACGAACAATGTGGGTACGTCATTTCGGGCGAATACCGTTTGAAAGTGGAGACACCAGAGGAGGAAATCGATGTGCTGCTCCACGTGGGGGACAGTTACGCCATCCCCGGCAACACGCCCCACTCCTTTGAGGTACTGGAAGGCGGCGAGGTGGTGGATGTGTTCACGCCTCAACGGGAGGATTATCTGTAAATCCGTAGTATTTGAGGCAAAAGCAATCTGATTCATACGATAGTGACCAAAGAGACGGGATTACCCCTTTTCTTTGGTTTTTAATTAATGAATGAGCTCCATTTTGGGCATCCCCAAAATCCCATATTACTTCTCTCAGAGAAAGAGTCATTTGACGGTAGAGTGCCGCAAAATACTAAAATTCTTACAAATACCGAATCGCTACCTCTATTTCTTAAAAAATTGCCAAGAATTTATTCTTTAATCAGTTAAGTTAAGCCGATGAAAATCTAAAATACAATATATCGAATATACTATTCATCAAATCATCGGATTTTTCATCCATCATCAGTTCGCCGGGAAAATATGTGAGGATAATTCCCCATAGCAGAAGAAATGCAATTATTCCAATTTGCAAAGCAGGCATACGGACTTGACGGTTTCAAGGTTGGATGGCTATGCTGCATAGCCCTTTCGCTTCGGATGGATTCTCGCCTTAATTCCGTCTTTCTAACGCCTGTTCCTTGTCTGAGTAATTTGAGTTGCTTGAAACAGGCTCCTTTTGTTTTGGCGGGTAGCAAGTTTATGTTTCGGTCTGCCCGAAACCACTTGCCACCCTCTTCCCAATCATAAGGAGGGGCATCCCGTTGGTCTATACAGTGGCTACAATGACAGCACTTGAAAACGAGCACAAACAACGGGCAAAGGCGGTTATCCAAGAAAGGGCAACCACCATTCAACACACACCATAAAGTATATAAGTAAACGACTGAAGCAAGTCTAATCCCAGACACCCCATATAGGTATTTGCACGGAAAATACCATAGCTTATTAGGGAATTTTCCGAGCCGCAATACTCCGTACCGCTGAAAATTCCCCAATAAGCCAAAGAGGTTGCACCTCTCTGGACTCTTCCTAATCAACAGTAAGAACCGTGACTTTTGTTTTAGAACATTCCAATTCCAATAATCCTTTTTTTGCATCAAGACCTCCTCCGTACCCTGTGAGTTTATGATTGCTGCCGATTACCCGATGGCAGGGTACAAAGATTGAGATAGGATTGGTGGCATTTGCGGATGCGACTGCACGCACTGCCTTTGGGTTGTGAATGCGACGGGCAAGTTCACCGTAAGATATGGTTGTACCGTAAGGTATCTTCATCAGTTCTTCCCATACAGTACACTGAAATTCCGAACCCGTAAAGACTACGGGGATGTCAAACACTTTACGGTGTCCGGCAAAATATTCTTCGAGTTCCACGATAGTCCGTTCGATGATGTCTGAAGTCCCTTCTTCGTACTTCGCATTCAGATGCCGCTGTATGCGGCGGTCTATCGTATCACGGCGTTTCTCCACAGCCCAATCGCAAATACACAGTTTGTCACCGTAAGACCCGACAAGCATTTCGCCCACGGGTGATTGGTATCGTTTAATCTTTATGGTTTCCATATTGTTCCTTTTATTGTTGTGGAATTCTTTCATGCATATTTTACAGGGTCTGTATCCGTTTTGTAAGGCTTCCTCAAGCGTATCATAAAACACAATGTTCTTTTCCCAAGGCTTCGCCGGACAATCCGGTGTGCAGACAATTTTCGTTGTTCTGACAGCAACGAAGAATTTGCCACGATACTTTGCGTCTCTATTCCTTACGGCTTTTAGTTTTTCTTCTGTTTTCATTGTACTTATTATTAGTCGGTGCATAATCTTTCATTCCTTCTATTGCACCTCCGGCTACGGCCCAAAAATAAAGGCTTGCGATGGAAGCATAAGGCGAAAACCGCTTCTTATATCGGTCGAACAGTTGTCTGCTTATCATTTTATGGTGATAGACCATACGCATACCTCGCAAAAGGGCGAGGTCTCCAAAACTCAATATATTACGGCGTTGCATGGAAAACAGCATAAGCATTTCAGCTGTCCATATTCCTATACCGTCAAGTTCTACGAGTTTGGCACAAACCTCTTCGTCCGACATTGTCCTAAGAGATTCGATGTCGAGTTCACCCGATAAGACTTTTTGTGCAGCCGATTTGATATATGCCGCTTTTTTGAACGTTATACCGAACCGTTGTAACTCCTCATCGCTCAAACGACCAATGCCGTGAGGTGTTATTTCTCCGAGAGCAACCACCATCTTATCCCAGATTGTCTTATGTGCCTTTGTCGAAATCTGTTGCCCTATGATTGAATTGACCAAAGCCGCAAACAAGTCGGGAATAACTTCCCGCTCTATCGGCCCTACCTTTTCTATAACCTCGGCAAGCCGTTTATCCCGTTTTTTCAAATAAGACACCTCGGTCTCATCGTAGACAAAAATATCACGGTCGACCATTGGTGTACTTATTGCAAAAATATTCATTGGAATCCTTTGGAGCCTCATTCCGATTGGATTTGTCATACTCTCTTATGACGGAAGCAACGGTGATTTGGTAATTTTCAAAAAGTTTTTCACGACCTTCCGATTGGCTCATGCGGTGATGAAATTCATTGCGCCACTTTTCAACGGCTTCTTCGTTTTCCCATACATTCAGCGACAACAGCTTACCCTCTTCATTTAGGCTGCTGAAACGTTCAGAACGAATAAAACCCTCCACATTTGAAAGCATTGATTTTAATAGGGAAGCGAGTTCGAGATAGCGCTCTTTACCCTCTGCCGTTGGTGTCACTTCAAAAAGAACGACCACTTTTTCGTTGTTGTTTTCTGTATTCCTTACCATTTGTTTTTATATATTTCGTTGTTTTTCGTCTTATGGTTCTTCTACAATCCGTGTTGCCATCTTCCGGGCGTTCTTCAAATCGCCTGCAATGATGTATCTCAACAAACTCTCGTGAGAAGATTGCGAATTTACGAAGCAATCCGTACCATCATAAATACGGTTGAACTCCGAAAGCAGATGTTGGGAAGCGGAACGGTAAATGTCTGTCAATATTCGATTGTGGGTGGCTTCGGCAATAGCGATGTGAAAATCCAGGTCGGCTTCAATACATTCTTTCAATAAACCGTCTTTCGCATTTGCTTTTCTTGCTTTAAGGGAAGATTGCATTCGTTCTATATCTCTTTCTGTTCTTCTTGCCACGGCTTTCTCCACAATTGCAACATCCAATAGTTTCCTCACTTCATCAAGCTCCGTCCGGTCGGCAATACTCATATTTATATCGCCTCCGTTTGCATCGGGCGCTTTGGCGACAAATGTTCCCGCTCCTTGCCGGACTTGGACAACCCCCATATTTACCAACAATTTTACCGCCTCACGGACGCTTGACCTTCCGACTTTGAACATTTTCATCAACTCCGGTTCGGTCGGAATTTTATCCCCAATTGCATAAACTCCTTCCGTAATCTGTTGCCTCAACTGCTCGGCTACCATATCAGCCAAAGATTTCTTCTGTATAATCATGTTCTACCTTTATCTTTAATCATCATATCATCAGATGATTTGCAAAAGTATATATTTTTATCTGATGGACAAAATATTTCGTGACAATATTTTGTCCATCAGTTGTTTTGTAGCTGAAAATCACTAATAAAAAAGCCGATTATTTGATGGACTATGCTTACGGCTTTTAATATTTATCTTGGTTATAGAGGATACGTCATTTTTTATATTGCATATTAGCGGAATTTCCTTATCCTTTTCCAAAAATATTACTACCTTTGTACTTGAAAGAGTTATTTGACAGCATAGCACCGCAAAACGCTGAAAATCGCACGGTTGCCAACTCGTTACCACTGTCTCTCAAATACTTGGTTAAATGTTTATTTATCAAATGGTTATATCAGGCCGTTAAAAATCTAAAATAACATACTGCACGACATTTTCTATAAATCTTTTTGTAGTTTTACATCAGCTAAAAAATAACTCTTTGGCTGGTATCGCAAGCCGGGCTCAAATGTAATAAGGCAGGTGATTAGAGGCAGACCAAGATGAAAAAAGTTTTTTTATGTTTTCATAAATGGTATTTTTAGTATTTTTGCATCCGATTTTTGAAAGTGAGCAACATGTATATTTCTAATCTTTTCACAACGAACAATCCCCCGGTGGCAGCTTAAGGCTGAACAACCGATATACTCTTCCCGCTATCGGATTATAGCGGAAATCACGTTATGTAATCTTAACTTCAAGGTTGTTCAGCCATTTTTATATTCTTACTTAGTGGCTAATTAAACAACTTTGAAATGAAAAATCTCAAATACATTTTGATGGTTCTGCTTGGTGGAACCATGTACGGTACCATGTCTTCTTTTGTGAAGTTAGCGTACCGAAGAGGCTTCAATGCCGCAGAATTATCCTTCTGGCAGGCATTTCTGGCAGCCTTGTTATTGGGGCTTTGTGCCTTTTTATCGCGTAAAGCAGAAAAGGACAATATCCAAAGCAAGGATATTCTACCGTTGATTCTGACGGGTTGTGCAATCGGACTGACGAATTTTCTCTATTATGAATCCGTACAGTACATTTCGGCATCATTGGCTATCGTAATTCTAATGCAGTTTACATGGTTGGGTATTTTGCTGGAATGGATTGTATTCAAGCGAAAAGCCTCACGCTTGGAAATGCTGACCGTATTTTTCATCCTGATCGGTACGGTCATGGCCGGAGGTGTACTTGAAACGGACGAATGGACTTTCTCTGTAAAGGGAACCTTGCTGGCTCTGAGTGCATCGCTGACCTATGCCGTTTATATCATTGCAAACGGAAGGTGCGGAAAAGGCGTGCGATGGCAGTCGAAAAGTATGATGATCATGATCGGCTCCTCGCTCTGTATTTTCCTGATAAACAGCCAAACGGTTTTGTCTGGAAATTATCTGTGCAACGAGTTTGCAGGTTGGGCGGTATTTCTTGCCGTAATCGGCACGACGATTCCTACGGCTCTGTTTGCAGCGGGCATATCGAAAATCGGAGCCGGAATCAGCCCGATTCTGATGACTGTCGAACTTCCGGTTGCCGTGTTGTGCGCACGAATCATCCTGCACGAACGGATCACTCCGTTGCAGTCGGCCGGAATTATCATCATGTTGGCGTCCATCTCCGCCATGAATTATTACAAAGTATTAAAATCAAAAAAGTAAAATCATGTTTTATATAAGTGAAATTATGAATGTAGCCCCGACTACGTTCAAGACAGCGTTCCAAAAGACAGTTTATGAAACCCTCGAAAAATTGAATATTCCGTTCGAACGGGTCGATACGGACGAAGCAATCACGATGGATGATTGTGTGGCCATCAATGAAAAACTTGACATGAAGATGGTCAAGACGCTTTTTCTGTGCAACCGGCAGCAAACGGATTTTTATCTGTTTGTCACACAGGGAGACGAACCGTTCCGTTCAAAGGATTTCAGCCATGCGCTCGATATCGCACGGGTATCGTTTGCACCTACGGAACTGCTGTACGACATGTTGCAAACTCCTGTCGGTGCGGCGACGGTATTAAGTACACCGACAGATACCGACAATCGGGTAAAGGTCGTTCTTGACAGTGAAGTGACGGCGGAAACGTGGTATGGTTGCAGCGACGGCACAACGACAAGATATCTGAAATTGCAGACCATGGACGTGCTTCGTTATCTTGATGGAACGAACCATTGCCCTGTAATAATCACGATATAACGCTATATATGAGATAACCGGGTGTGCATCAGTAGTTGATGTACACTCATTCTTTTGTCGCATATTTTCAAGTTTGTAATCACGGGCTTCTCCTGCAATATCACTGGCCTCTCTCACTTAATCCCTGTTCAGATTCAGTGTCCGTTACGCGTCAAAAAACACCTCGTTGTCATAGTCCGTGGCAATCTTTATGGTGTCCCCTTTCTTGAAGAAACGGCTCTTGGCCACGTGCAGGCGCATGACGTTCTCCTTCCTCTCGGCCGATGACTGGTTGAGCGAGATAAGGTGCGTGCAGGGGCGCGCCAGTCCTTTGGCCTCGGAGCAGTTGTATTCCGTGAGCACGTTCCTCTCGTCGTTGAGCCATTCGCGGTCCTCGATGGTGGACTGGTAGGTAACTACCATCCACACCTTCTCGTCGGCAGCAAGGTCTTTCAGGTCGTTAGCCACGGCGATGCGCTTGGCCCGTTCGTGGCCCGCGTCCCACAGGCGGCGGTTGGCGTCCGTCAAGAGGTCCATCGAGTCCACGATCACGATGTCCGGGTTATGCCCTTTGAGCTTACGGTACTCCGAGATGCCGTTCTTGATGTCGAGTGTCGATACCTGGGCGTTGAAACGCGGGTAGCTGCGCACGGTGATACTTCCGGCATACGAGAGCACCAGTTTTTCCAGATGGCACATCTCCGTGTCCGAGATCTTTCCTCGCTCGAAATAGTAGGCGTTCAGCGCCTCCTCTTCCGAGCTGCCTGCCCGGAAACTTTGTGATTTCGCGTTCTAATCCTTTAATAATCCGGTAATGTTCAATACCTTTGGTACGCGAGCATAACAGTCTTGAAGAAGATCATTCCCAGTTTGACCATTTTCTGGTCCTTGGGGTTCTGCTTGCCCCGAATGTTAATCGTGTACATAAACTGATAACGTGTTAGTTAATAGGTACTTTCAATTCACATTAGTAAGCATCAAGTCAGCTTGATTAACCTACATAGAAGCCTACATGAAAAGAGTAGGATTCCCAGTGAAAGAAGGTTCGCACGGGTTGAACCGTACTTACACCTTTTACCAACACGTTATCAATCAGTGTATTTCAAGTTTCTTTGAAATCAGTTGCGGAAAAAGGTCATGGTAGTTAGGGCATAACCTTAATTTTCGGCCCGCATTAATAGTTCCTTATCAGCAGCTCGTTGACCGATTTCCGTTTCTCGGCGATGGAGCAGACCGAGCGGAAGATGCTCAGCCGCTGGATATGGAAGCCGTCGTACAGATCATCGAAGAAGGTGTTAAGGGGATTCTTCTCGCGAGGATCGGAGTTGGAAAGCATTCATTTGCTGCCGGCATCCCCTATCTCCCTGCAGAACTCGGCCAGCCGGATCTGGTCATTGTCGTCGAAATCGTCGGGCATGTAGGAGGTATAGCCGCCCGCCTCGTTGACCGGCTTGTAGGGAGGGTCGAAGTAGAAGAAGGTCTTCCCGCCCGCGTATTTGCCGGTCTGCCGATAGTCCCCGTCCAGGATGACGACTCCCCGCAGCAGTTCGTGGTTCAGACGGAGCAGCTCTTCTTCCAGTATTCTCGCACGGTTGCCCGCGCCGAACGTCACGGAGAGCTTGCCGCTGCGGTTCACCGAATAGATGCCGTTGTAGCAGGTACGCATGAAGAAGATGAACAGGGCGGCGCGGGTGACGTCGTCCGGATTCCCCTCGTTGAAGAATGTACGCCTTTCCATGAAGTATGCCCTCCTGTCCGCGTGTTCCTCCAGGGCATGGTATTCTCTCTGGATACCGTCCAGCGCCCCGATTAGCTCCTCATGGGAGTTTTGAATGATGCGGTACACGTTTATCAGGCTCTCGTTGGAGTCGTTGATCACGCAGCGGATGTGCGGGTAGGCCTGCCTCAGTCAGAAGAACAGCGCACCGCCGCCAACGAAAGGTTCCACATACGTTTCCATTTCGGAAAAATTACCCGGCAATGACCCGGTCAGGACGGGAAGCAGCCTTCTCTTTCCACCGACCCACGGGAAGCAGGGTTTTCCCGCGGGGCTGTTGTTTTTCTTTTTCTCGGTCATAAAACTAAAATTAAACGGTTATCAAATGTCGGATTGCCCGAAGCAATCCTATTATTATATACGTTATTTCTCGTCCGTCTCCAGCAGGTGCTGCAGTTTCGGATCGTTCTCTATGCGCAGGAGTTCGCGCCGGATGATATCGCCCACCTCTTCCTTGATGCGGTAATAGTTGCGCTCGATCTCCTCCTGCATATGGTCCTTGCCGTCCCCGCCCGTGAAGTCTGTAATGACAGGTATCGGTTTGTAAGCCTTCGTTTCGGCTTCCACCTTGGCATTGTCCACCACGATACGGGCATGGAAGATCTTCTGCCTGATGGTTTCTCCGAAATTGTCCGATACGCTTCCCACGAACATGCCCTGTGAGAGATTGGATATCTTGGAGGCAGGTATCAGGGAGTCCAGCTGGGTACTGATATTGGTGGAAGTGTCCTCCTTGGTCATGTTGACCGATTTGCGTTGCTGGAGCACCTTGCCGAAACGCTCGGAAAGGTTTTTCGCCGTTTCCCCGACCACCTGCCCGGCAAAGATGTTGCCGATGGTGTTCTGGATCACGCGCGCCTCTTTCTCACCGTAGTCGCGTACCAGCTGGCTGAAGTCCTGCGCTCCCAGGCAGACCGCCACCTTGTTGCTCCGTGCCGTGGCGATCAGCGTGTCAAGCCCCCGGAAATAGATGGTTGGGACCTCGTCCACGAGGATGGAGCTCTTCAGCTTTCCCTTCCGGTTGACCAGCTTGACGATGCGGGCGTTGTAAAGCCCCAGGGCTGCCGAATAGATGTTCTGCCGGTCGGGGTTGTTGCCCACGCACAGCACCTTGGGTTCCTCCGGGTTGTTGATGTCCAGCGTGAAGTCGTCCCCGCTCATGATCCAGTAGAGCGAGGGGCTGATCATGCGCGAGAGCGGTATCTTCGCGCTCGCTATCTGGCCCTGGAGCTGCTCCATCGCCCCGCCCTTCCATGCGTCCATGAAGGGCGAGAGGTAGTTCTCGAGCTCCCTGTACGAGGTCAGTATGGTGAACACCTCCGAATAGGGCTTGTTCAGCAATTCGATGGCATGCGGGAAGGTGCAGTATTTCCCGTCCTCGAAAATCTTGAGGTACCATATAATGGCGGCCAGCAGGATGATCGGGGATTCCACGAAGAAATCACCCTGTTTCTGTATCCAACTTTTGTTCAGGTTCAGCATGATGACATACGCCGATTCGTAAGCGTCCGCGATATCCGACATGAAGGCCGGATTGATCGGGTTACAGCGGTGACTGCGGCGCGGATCATCGAAGTTGATCACATAGAACTGCACGTTGCCGTCATACTTGTCCCTGTTCTTGAGCAACTGGTTGTAAGCTATGGTACTCAGGTCCGGATGCTTGAAGTCGTAAATGTAGCAGGCGAAGCCTTTGGCGATCTGCTGGCGTATGTAATTGTTGATGACGGCGTAACTCTTGCCCGAGCCCGGCGTACCCAGCACGAGGGTCGCGCGGAACGGGTTCACCACGTTTATCCAGCCGTCATGCCATTTCTTCTTGTAATAGAAACGGGTCGGAAGGTTCACCGAATACTCGCTGACCATCAGCCGGGTCTCCTGCATGAAGGACTCGTTTTCCTCGTTGAACACGTCGTCCATCAGCTGGTTCTTCAATAGACGACCGATCCACATGCCGGCGGTCAGGAGACAGATATAACCGGCGGTGACAGCGGACACGTACAGCAGCGTGGTGGGCCGGATGTCCCACCCTGAGACGAGCAGCAACTCGCTGCCGAAGTAAAGGGACAGGCCGGCCGTCAGGAAACAGCCGATACGCCGCCAGGACATCTCCATCTGTCTGCGTCCCCTGGCTCCCATCGAGGAGAAGAAAAGGAACATCAGGCAGAAGGACTTGGTCACCAGCGAATGGGTGAACAGCCCCGTATCCCGTTGCAAGTTCACGAGGATCTTGTCCACTATGCCGTTGGTACACCCCAGATGGTGAAAGAACGGATAGCAGAAATAATAAATGTTCATCACGAGGAACAGGAGGCTGACCGCGCGCATGAAGTCGATGGTCTTGCCCAGTCCCCTGGCATCTTCTTGTGACATGTTTTCCTTGTTTTATAAGTGATACTTTGCTTATGTTTTGTCTCTTTGGAAACCCTTTTAGCCGACATGCGGGCCGCGGCGTTTCCGTTTCTTTTTCTTCTTCCCGTAGATGCCCTCCGCGGTTTCCTCGCCCGGATAAGGACGGGATTCCGTCGAGAGGATATCCAACAGCCCTTCCGTAAGCCCGGTTTCCCCTCTTGCGGTTTCCTCTTTCAAGGTGGTATCCTCATGGATGGCTGTCGTGGGAAGCGTCGTGCCGTACAGCCTGTTCAGGACGGACGCGGAGAACTCCCTGCCAAGGGCCGAACCCTTGAAGACCGTCTTCGAGTCGTGGTCGATGTAGGTCACCCCATAGATCACGCCTTTTTCGTTTTCCCAAAGTATGGGGACGATGCCTCTTCCGGCCAGGAGCCGGAGGAATCCCTGCCGGGTATCCTGCCGCAAGGCTTCCCGGATGGCCCCCTTCGTCCTTTCCGGTACGGGATGTTTCTTCATCCACGCCTTGCTTCGGGCGCATCTCTTTCCCAGGGCCTCGTAACCGACGCTCCTGCCGATGTCGCTGGACTTGATGCCTACGCCGCAACGTCTGCCTTTTTCGTCGAGTGCCGCATAGACCAGCCCGTGGCATATCCTTCCATCAATGTTCTTGCGTACTTCCTCCACCGTCACGTTGAACAGCCCGAGCAGGGCCTTGAATTCCTTGAACGAGCGGAAACGGTAATCCTGCAGGGCCGGTTTGACCACGTTTGCGATCTGGTGTTTCAGGTCACCTTTGCGGTAGTCCACCGGTGTCATGGTGCCGGAGACCTTGCGCTCCTCCTTCATTGACGGAACCAGTCCGTATTTTTGTTCAAGCTCCCGGCAGATTTTCATGGAACGTTCCCATTCCTTGTAATCCCTGATCTTTCTGCCCTGCTCGTCTATGCGCAGGGAGACGATATGGATGTGGGGACGGGCGTTGTCCTCGTGCCGGAAAATGATGTAAGGCTGGTCGCCGTAACCCAGTTTTTCCATGTATTCCCGTCCGATGGCTTCCAGTTGCCCGTCGGAGAGCCTGTCGTCGGGATGGGGATTGAGTGAGAGGTGGATCACCGGTTTTTCCGTCCGTCGGTTGGCGGCAAGGTAGGCCTCGAAGCTGCGCATGCATTCCGGGATGCCGACCGTGCCGTCGGGACGTTCCATGATACGGTTCCATGCCAGCGTCCGGGCCTTGCCCTTGTCCACTTTCTCCTGGTTGTAATAGAGTGCCCCGTAGACGGACACGCCGGATGTTATCTTTGCAACCATTGCCCGAACTCCTTGGTCAGACGGATGATCTCCTTGTTCAGCGAGATGTATTCCACGGTCAGCTGTTCCAGCTTGTAAAGCAGGGCGAGGGCTTTCTTCCCGGTCAGCTCCCCGCTGTGGACAGCCTTGGCCACCTGGTTGTAGTTCACCCCTACACGGCGGTAGTCGCTCTGAAGGTTTGTCAGCCGGATGTAGAAATCCGTGGCCGCCTTGTCGATTTTCACGACCTTGATCGGTTTGTTGAAAATGGACGACAGGATGAACTGCGACTTGGTCTTCGCGCCGGAATTGGAGTACAGCCTCTCGAACTCGATGTTCTGCCTTTCATCCAGGCGGAAGCCGTAATAATAGGAATGGAGCTCGGAGGAGTCCTTCGGCTTCCGGCCACCTCTTCAGGGCTGGAAGGAGGACACATCCTGCGGTTTCTGTGTCTGCTTGATTCTTGCCATAGGTTCTTCTGTTTCTTTACGGTTATTTTTTCGGGAGCAAAATAAGTGAGAATTCCGCTACGCGCCAAACGGCGCGGGGTGACTATCCCTGACAGGGGATGACTTTTACTGACAGGGGTGTTTCCCCGCCGTTTCAACGCCGGTCAATCCCGCAGTTCACGATGTTTTTCTCGTAGGTTTCCCGGAGTTTGGGAAGCAGGACGGAGAGGTTCTTTTTCCTCCGGGCGAGATCGGCACGAAGGTCGTAGGGCTTGGGCAGGGTGACATTGAAAAGGGTTTCGAATGCCGCGACCAGGGCGGCAAAGGACTGGCGGTTTCCCTGTCCGTCCGTCACCAGACCGGAATAGTCCAGCGAGGCGATCAGTTCCATCAGGTTCACCTGGGAGCCTTTCCAATGAAGGGCGGGATGGTTCCTTGTCTTTTCACCGGCAGGCGGTGGCACGGCCTGGAGCTCGGGATGGTCCGCCATGAAATGGAGCAGGTCTCTCTCCATCCTGACAAGGGCGGCGGCTTTCGTCAGGTAGATGTCCGTCAGTCCCTCAAGGGTGGGATACGCGCCATGCCGGTAGGTTTCCAGCTCCAGTTCCAGACGGCGCAGCTGCCTTAGCTTCACGATGACGGGCAGCCCGCCGTCGGTTATCGATTGCAGGCGGTTCATGAATTCCGTATAGGCGGATGATAATTCCGCTTCTGTAAGCCCTTTCTTTTCCCGGACGGCTTTCGCGAAGCAGTCGAGAAGACGGTCTGTCATTGATGTTTCCATAAGGTTTCAATTTAAGTTTTATGTTCAATGACAAGGGAAACGAATGCCGTACCAGCGGATAGATTTTATCAGGAAAATATTATAAAAAACAGATAATCAATATAATATATAACAATTTGAGATTGATGGTGTAAATGAAAAATGTACACCATCCTTACAAAATTGTAAGGTAGATGTACATTTTCTGTAAGCCCCTTTGACCGCCGGGTGTCAACCAGGGAATGTCATTTGGGAAACCGCTCCTGGAGGAACGAACTGATTTCATCCGTATTCCGCAGCTCTCTCAGCGAGGAGACCCGCCTTGCGCTTTCGTTCAGATATTGGATGAACACTCTGCCTGTGGACGGATTGGGAAGAGATATAAGAGCAAAAGGTTTGCCTTGACACAATAAATGAAAACGGGTATCCAGAACCAGCCTGCGGTAGTAGATGTTTCGCTCGGTTTTCCGGCACAATTCCCTCGTTATCGGTTCCAGCAGCCTCATCTCAATAATCCGGGGAATACTGTCCGTAACAGGAGGCTTGTGCATGGCTTGTGCAAGACCGGTCTGCCACATTCGCTTCCGGTGTTCAAAACCGCAGATTTCAAGTCTGATCTTGCTACATAAGGGTTGGATATTCATAGTTTATGAGTAATTTGTTTTCAAACAATTTATAATCAATCCTCTTTTACGGTTTACGGCAAACATAAGCACAAGACTTCGGAAAAACAAGACAAAAGAAGTTTTATCACCAAAAGGGAACGGATTGCAGAGCTGTTTCATAACCTTCAAAACAAAAAATCAAATGGAAAGACATGGATATTGATGACCTGCGATCTCTTTCTTCAAAATGGGACATTCATTTTTCAGACTATTAAAGGAAAACCGATCTCTTCCAATTGTTTTTGTCGTTCGGTGGACATGTTTCCCTTCCGGTAATCCCGCCTTTGGACAGTGCACCAGCGTCCCAATATTCCTTCACGACATCCGGGCCAACGTCCCTGTTGGTTATAAAACTGGCGTAACCGTTCAAAATTGCTTTGCCATACTTGCTCTACTGACCAGACAAATCCGATTTGGTCCAACAGCGCCTGACGATCGGGGGAGATTTTTCCTTGCTTGCGCATTTTCCGTTGGGTGCAACACCACTCTCCCAAGTTTCCTTCTGCCGATTTCGGAAAGCGTCGGTGCTTGTTGACGAAAAGCTTCAATGCTTCATAATTTTTCATCCATTCTTCATGCAGGTCCTGGTTCCAGATGAAGCCGATTCTATCCAAAAAACGAATACGCTCCTTGCTCAGACATCCTTTTTTGCGTCTTTCCCGCTGGGTATAGCTCCATGTGGCAAGCGTTCCGTCTTTACGCCTGGGCCAACGGCCGTGCATATCAAAGAATTTTTTTAAAGCGTGGAACTCCTTCATCCATTTGGAATCAAGCTGGTTCCATTCGAAGCCGATCGATTCCAACAGGCGGCAACGTTCTTCCTGCAATCTGCCCCGTTTATAAGCCATGCGTTGCGTATTGCACCACAGGCCGAGTTTCCCTTCCGTAACCGACGGCCAGTCATTCTCTTCCCTGTGAAACTCCACTAGCCGTTCGTACATGATCTGCCAAGGCTCCAGCTCTGCCAGTATCTCTTCTATGCGAAGCCTTATGTCTGACAGGAACCCGGTTGTCAGGAAGGAAGTCGCCCCTTCAAAACCTTTCGGGGAGGGAACATGGGAAAGACGTTCCCAATGGGGGGCCATCACATCGTAGACTGATTTTCCGGATAGGTTATTTACAAAATCCAGGACAACCGGCTTTTTCCCGGATCCGGCATCCAGGCACCGTCCCAGTTGTTGCAGGGTGACAATATACGATTCCGTCCGTCTGAGGAACAAGACGGCATCCACACCCTCCACATGCAGTCCCTCGATCAGCATGTTGACCGAGAACAGAACGTGCAGTTGTTCCGACTCTTTCCGGAAAGCCTCCAGTGTCAGGTTATTCTGCCGTCTGTTGTTGGCATGGTGGATTTCAAACGGAACAATGGTACGTCCCGCCCGTGTCAGCCACCCGCATACTTCGGGTACCATTTCCCTCAGATCGCCGAGATCACGGCAAAATACCAGCAACTTGCGTACACTTGCCGGCAGGAATCTTCGGATGAGCTCCGATGCCCCTAAAGCCTCTTTAAAGTCCACACGTGCCAGATCGATTTTTTTCTGTACTCCTTCTTTTCGCTTTTTCGAGCAGTCGCTGCGATCCAGTCTCTTTTGTAACCGGTTCAGTTCGTTGTCCAGACCGTAAACACTTTGCACCAGGACCGGAACCGGCAATATATGGTAATACCAAGCCTGCGGCAAGGTAAGCTCATAAAATAAGTTTCCCTCGAAATAGAGGTCCACCGTATCGATCATTCCTTCCGGGCGGACCGGTGTTGCCGACGTTCCTAATACACGGGCCTGTGGATTATTTTCAATCACCTCCCACAAGGCGCCTCCCCAGATCTCGGCACCAAAGTGATGGAACTCATCGATCAGGATATGGTCCGTCTTCATCACCTTTTGATTCTCCCGGCAATAAATCAGTGACTGAAATGTCCGGTAGCATATATGGGGGGCGTGAAATCCGACCGCCTTTCGGATCTCATTCAGGATCGTGACATTCGGCGCAAGAACCAATATCCTCTCTTCCGCATGATCTGCAATATAACGTGCCAACAGGTAAGACTTTCCTGTTCCGGTCGCCTGTGCAACCGCCCCGATGCGGTGTTGTCCGAATCCTTTTATGACAGCCCTGTATGCCGCCTCGTTATGCGGGTAAAGCTCCACATGCCTTCCAGACGAGAGGCTCTCAATATAACTTTCGTCCGAAACTGTCAGCCCGTGCAATTCAAAAGACAGCGCTTCCGACAGGAATCCTCCGTGCGCCACGATTCGGAAATAAGGATTCCCATATCGTTTGCCCAATAAAGCAAGTTCCGTATAATATTGTTCCGCATCCGACCGGGTCAGAGGCAGTCCGTTCCAGACCTCTTTTACGATGGCATGCACCATCCCCGGTCTGAAACCGATCCATAAAACCCCGTCCGATTCTGTCACCTGGAAATTAAGGAGGCGATAGCGGGTTGCTAATGAAAGGCGCATGTTTCCTTTATCTGATTGTATTTTTTTGGGGAAAAATCTCTGGATTGCACTTCCATCAGGATGAAACCGATTATGGCATGTCAGGAACGGCCTTTGGCTTCGGCAGCATCGTTTAACTGAACTTTAACAGTATTTCCACTTACAACCAATGTTTTTCCCCTGTCAACAGATAATACCGTATTTCCGTAACTTCTCATACAGGGTGGTCCGACTGATGTTCAGCATCTTGGCGGCCCTTGCCCGGTTGTTTCCGGCCTGTTCGAGCGTCCGGAGCAACAGCTGCCTCTCTTTTTCCTCCTCCGTGAGACTGGGTACCTCCTCCTGTTTTAAGGTCAGATCCAGATTCAGGGAGGTTGCGGTGATCCAGTCCCCGTCCGTCAGCAACAGGGCGCTGCGGAGAGCGTTCCTCAGCTCACGGATGTTGCCCGGCCAGGGATACCGCCTCAAAGCCGCCTCCGCCAGCCGGTCGAATCCCTGCACCCGTTTGTGGTGCTCTTTCATGAGGTGGCCCAGCAGGAAACGGGCCAGAGGGAGGATATCCTCCGGACATTCCGAAAGGAGGGGAACACGGATGGTGAACTCGTTCAGCCGGTGGAACAGGTCCTCACGGAAACGTCCCCCGGCGATGGCCTCCTCCAGGTTCTCGTTGGTGGCGGCGATCAGGCGGATGTCGAAGCCGCGCTCCCGGGTCGAGCCTACCGGCCTGTAGCATTTCTCCTGCAGGGCGCGAAGAAGGAGCATCTGGTTTTTGTAGGACAGGTTGCCTATCTCGTCCAGAAACAACGTACCGCCATCGGCCTCCTGCAACAGGCCGGTCTTGTCGCTTTCCGCGCCGGTGAACGCCCCTTTACGGTGACCGAACAGTTCGGAGGCGGCCAGATCTTCCGGAAGGGAGCCGCAGTCCAAAGTGATGTACGGCCTATTCCTCCTGCGGCTCTGTTCGTGCAGCTCGAGGGCAATATGTTCCTTGCCCGTACCGGATGCGCCACGGATCAGGACGGAGATGTCAGAGGGCGCCACCAGGCTGATCCGGCGGTACATCTCACACGCCTTGTCGCTCTCTCCCCGATAGAACTCCGCGCCGTCGTGACGTGGACGGCTGAACTCCTTACGGATGGCTTCCAGGAGCTTGTCCGGCTGGATGGGCTTGCAGAGGTAGTTGACCGCTCCCAGGCGCATGGCTTCCACGGCGTTCTCCACCTGGCCGTAGTTGGTCATGATCAGGAACGGGGTGACGATGTGGCGGTCGTGCATCCACCTAAGCAGTTCCGTGCTGTTGCCGTCAGGCAGGCGGAGGTCGGCCAGCACGAGGTCGTATTCCCTGTCCGAGAGGCTCTTCCGGGCGGCGGAGAGGGTCGTGACACGCTCGCCTTCCATTTCCTGTTTCCTCAGCCAGTTACCGATGCTGCGGGCGTATATCACGTCATCTTCTATGATCAGTATCGTTTTCATTCGGTAATGTCTTGTATTTGTTCCGCGAAGGCGGCCAGCCGGTCGGCGGCTTCCGCTATGTCGCGTATCTGTTCCAGTTCCTTTTCTGTCCACCTTTCCGGATCCGAGGTCGTGATCCGTCGCAGTTCCTCCAGCGGGTAGTCCAGCCGGACGGATTCCCAAAGGGGCAGGTTCTTGTGCAGCACTTCCCGGGCGGTCCGACGGTCGCCGCTTTCCAGTGCCTGGCTCAGGACGCGCAGGTCTTTCCGGCTTTCCCTCGCGAACTCGTCCAGCATCTCCCGGCGGTTCTCCTCACCGGAGAGGATCAGGGAGAAGTCCGGATTCCAGGCCCTGTTCCCCGGGATGCCGATGGTCCGCGCCACGCCTTCCGAGAGGCTTTCTATCGTGAACGGCTTGCGGATGCGTCCCGCGAAACCGCGCGAGAGGTATTCCTCTTCCTTGTTCACATGCGCCGTCAGGGCGACCACCGGAATGCTCCTGGCCTGCGGGATGTTGGACGAGCGGAGCAGCTCCAGTACGGAGAAGCCGTCCATCTCCGGCATCTGGATGTCCATCAGCAGCACGTCATAGGCGTTTTCCCGCAGACGGGCGATGAGCTCGCGACTGTCCGTGCAACAGTCGCATGAGGCGTGGCACCGGCGGAGCATCTCCTTCGTTATACCGAGCTGCCTGATATCGTCATCCAGCAGGAGGACGCGCATGTTTTCCAGGCGGGGACTGCCGGTCGGCCGCCGGTTCTCCATCAGGGAGTTGCCGTCGGCGGGAGCCAGGGGAAGCAGCACGGTGAAACGGCTTCCCCCACCCGGCGTGCTCTCCACCCCGATTTTTCCTCCCATCTCCGATACGAGCCGGGAGGTGATGGCGAGACCGAGTCCGAAGCCGGACGCATTCCGGGCGTTCTCCAGTCGTTCGAACGGGGCAAATATCCGGGAGGCGTCCTTCACGTCCATGCCTATGCCCGTGTCCTGGACGAGAAGGCGGAGCTTGCCTTTCCTGTATTCCGCCTCCAAGTGGACGCTCCCTTTCTCTGTGAACTTGACGGCGTTCGAGAGCAGGTTGTTCACCACCTGCTGGAGGAATCCCTTCTCGCCTCCGACCACCACATCCAGGCCGGAGAAGCCGGTGGAGAGGCCGAGGTGTTTCTTCTTGGCGGCCAGGGCATGGCTGTCGGCCGTCTCCCCGAGCAGGGTGCCCAGGTGGAAGATGGAGGGATGACGCTGCAGCTGGCCGCTGTCAAGCAGGTAGAATTCCATGAGCGTGTCGACCAGCGAGAGCATGTACTCCGAGGCGTGCCGGATGTTGTCCACATATCTCATCCTGTCCTGTTCACCGCTCTCCTTGGGGAGCAGCTCGGCCGAACCGCTTATCGTGGCAAGGGGCGAGCGCAGGTCGTGGGCGATGGAGAGCATCATGTCCTTCCTGGACTGGAGGAGCTCCTGTTTCTCCGTATTGGAGGACTCCAGCCTGCGCTGGTACCGGTACTTGCGTTTCAGGTCATGATGGACGAGCCCGTATAGCAGAAGAGCCAGCAAGGAAACGGATATGGCAACAATTGACAGTGTATGAAATGACCGGTCGTGCTCCGCCACGAACTGCCGGTAACGGTTCTCTATACGCAGGTTCGTTTCCGTTTCAAGTTCTTTGAGAATGCTATGCAGCCTTTGGTTCTGCTTGACGCTTTTATCATATAGTTCATCCATTTGGGACAGCAACTTCTCTCTTTCGTCTCTCTGGCGTTCCGTCACCTCCCTGTTCAGTGAACGGAGCATGCCGGTCGCCGATGTTTTCCGTTGTTTCCGGTCGGAAATTTCCTTCTGCTTTCTTCGTTGTTCCAAATAGGCGGATTGTTTTTCTTTCCGCCCTAACAGTCGGGACCAGAAACTCGTAGTCCCGGAAATTTTCCGTACCGTATCCTTTTGGGTGAACTCCGAGGGAGATTCCGTCGTTTTTTGCACATGGGAAACGATAGCGGGTATTTTACGGTTAACGATTTCCCCCACTTCCTGTAAACGGATGAACGTCCGCATAACAGTATCAAGCAGTTGCTCTTTTTGTTCCAACAGGATACAAAGTGAATCCACACGTGATGGGCCCTTCATGAAATGAATATATGGTTTCAACCCTTGCAAGTGCTGGCAGGCCTCCTTGCTCTTTCTTTGATAGGTACTGAGGTCTGCCTCCTTCCACACTCCGACAGTCTCACCCAATGCGGACAGTTCCAACAATGCGGCGTAGATTTGTTCGGCCAAATGACGGGTATGGATCAGTTCACGCTCGTCCTGTCGCAAACGGTTTCTTTCCACCTGTTCCTTGCGGAAAGAATAAACAGTGAACGCTAAAAGGGTGATCAAAGTAATATATCCTACAAATATCTTAAATCTTAACCACATGACTTTTTTGTCCGGTAAAATGGAGGCCTGTCTGTGACCGCCATTCCACATTTATGTTTTTCATTATTTGTTGTTGACAACCGCATGTCTTTATACCATCCTCATTCTCCATTATTTATGACAGGAATTTACGCTAGGGGAAATTATGGATGATCTCCCTTTTCCACATATTCCAAGTCGTTTCCGATATTGACCGGTTCCGTGGTGCATCTGACTGTCACCATGCAGTCGCAATATGCCGCGATACGGTGCCGGTGGGTGATAAAGAGGAGGGTACGCCCCTGCAAATAAACGGAGAGATTACGGATAAGCCGGCTCTCCGTTTCGTCATCCAGAGAGGAACTCAGCTCATCAAACAAATAGACACTTCCCTTGCGTAGCAGGGCCCGGGCGATGGCAATACGTTGCGCCTGGCCTTCGCTGAGCCCGCCTCCCTGCTCGCTGCAGGATGTGTCCAGACCTTCCGCCAGGTCGAACACGAACTCTGCGGCAGCCACTTCCAGGACTTCACGGAGTTCGGATTCTGTCGCTTCGGGGTTACCCAGCAGGAGGTTCTCCCGGATAGTGCCGCTCCATAGGCTGTTCCCCTGGGGAACGTATATCAGGTTACAGCGTGTGGCGGAGGAAAGCTCCATTTCCAGCCCCGTCCCGTTATACAACAGGATATGCCCTTCCGTAGGACGCAACAAGGAGAGAATCAGCCGGAAAACCGTTGTCTTCCCGGCACCGGTCTTCCCCAGGATGGCAGTGCTGGACCCGGGTCTGAAATCATGGCTGAACCACCTTAATATATACCGGGAACCTCCCGGATAATGGAAGGAAACGTTCCGGAAACGGATTCCAAACTTTCCGGGCAACGGAAGCGGAGCCGGGATCGCCGCTGTCGAGTCCGTTTCCAGTTCCCTCAGACGGTCTATGGAAGTTGTGGTATGGATAAGGGAAGAGAACTGCCGTCCCATCTCCATGAGGGGACGCTGGATATGCCCCACCAGTTGCAGGAAGGCGGTCATCATGCCGAACGTGACCGTTCCCGTATAAATACCGTGTACTCCCCAGAGGAAAGCGATGGCGTATCCGCCAGAAAAGGCAAGCTGGACCATTACGCGGGATGCGGTGGAAAACCGGTTACGCCGCATGACCTTGCTGTACAGTTCATCCTGGATACTCCCCATCTGCCTTTCCATCCAGGACTTCTTCTCGAATGCCTGCAGCAGGAAGAGGTGCTGGAAGCATTCCTGCAAAAAAGATTGCACGCGGCTGTCCCCTTGCCGGATGGCAAGGGTCAGGCGGCGGATTCTTTTTGCCGGGAGCTTGCCTAAAAGCAGGCATGCCGGCAAGACCGTGACAAGCAGCCAGACCAGCCGGATATCCAAAGATGAAAGGAAGACCAATGCCAAGGACAGCTGTATGAGCGTCGCGGCAAAAGAAGGCAGGGAGTGCCCCAGCATGTTGGCGACCACCCGCACGTCCTCTGTCAGGCGGCCTTGTATGTCTCCTGAATGGTAACGCAGGCGGCTTTCATAATCCATTCCGGCAAGACGGGAGAATATCCGGCCGCGCAGGTAGTTCTGCAGCCGGACGTCGTTCCTTGCGGACAGGTAGCTTCTCCCGTTTGAGAGGATGAGTTGGAGAACCACGCAGCCGGCCAGCTGCCAGGTGTACCGCCGGAAGTCAAGGGTGGAAACCCCGGAGGCGATGTCTACCAGCGTCTTGCATACATAAATGAAATAAAAGGATACGCCCGTGTGGAGCAACCGCAGCAGGCCGCACAGGAAAAGGCTCGCTCTCGTTCCTTTGGAAGCCGTCCATAACCAACGGGCGTACAGGCAAAATGACTTCATCTGTCTTATTTATGCGCCAAAACTCTTTTAATACTTCCCCGGAAGTATACCAGGCCTCCACGCAGGAGCATCCATGGGGCGAAAGAAAAAATTTCCATCTGCCAGCGGATCCAGCAGTAAAACCAATACAGCTTGCTTCCGTAATAATTTTTAGGACGTAGGCTATGGTCAAAAAAATAGTGGCCGAAATTTCCGGTTTCCAGTATCAGAGCCATTGCACGACGCTTCTCTTTCTTACCGGCAGGGAAGAAATCAGGGAACATGTCTCCCGATAATCCCAGATAGTCTACAGCGATACCGCCGAATAACCGCCAGAATTTTTCCAACCGCAAAAAACGGATTTCCCGTGACAGACGCTCCTTGTCGATGTCTGCCGAACGGGCGGACAGGAAAAGAGCCCAGTCGCACACTTGTCGCAGACCGACACCACCGTGGATGAAGTGACCAACCAGGTGGAAAAAAAGAAACAGGGCGTCGAAATTCACCGGGGGGAGCGATACGTCCGTTCCCTTCAGTTTCTCAAAGCGGCAGCCATCCTCGTGCAGGTAAGTACGGGTCAGTCGTTGGAAGCGTTTATTGGTCAGGGGATCGGACAAAGTACCCGCAAGGCGGTGTATCTCGATGATCACCCCGTTCCGATGAAAGTGGCGATGTTTGGAACTTTCGTTTTCCCCGCCGGTAAGCTTCCCATATTTTTTGAGCACCTGACAGGCTTGTCCGTACTGTTCCGGCCCGACATAAAGGTCAATGTCCCCGCACTGCCGTTGTTCGGGGCAGACGTAATATTGCGCCACGCCTTGTCCCTTCAACAGAACGGGACAGATGCCGGCACGAACCAGTTTTTCCCAAATTTCCCGCAAAACATGATTGAGCAGGATATGTCCCGAACGGATTTGCAGCAGTTCCTGTTGCAGCGGACGGAGGATTGGAGACGGTGGGCGCAAGGCGGGAGGGAGTTTGCCGATACCGTCGGCAAGGACACCCAGAACGGTCTGCTTTCGTCCCTGTTCCAACAGGACTTGCCAGTCTACCGGACGATCAAACAGCTGGAGATCCGCCTCCTTGTCCCACAGGCCGGCCCGAAGCAGCGAAAAAAAACAACGTTCCTCCTCGGCCTTCATTCCGTTATGCCTGCCTCTTGCCATTCCCCACAAATGTTTACAGCGTCTGCCGATGCCAGTTCCCGGTCTATCCCGTAACGTTCCACCAGCAGGCCGGCCAATAATTCCGGAGAGAAATCCCGGTTTTCCACCGCCTTCCACAGATAGGCGGCCGATTCATTCAGCGTGACCAGTTTATTGAAATTGATTTGTTCCAGACTGTCCGCTGTCACTACATATTCCCCGCACATCCGGCGGAGCACGAATCCTTTCTTGATACGCATAATTAGAGTATTTTTGTTATAATATCCTTTATTTTTCACTGGTACGGATCAGGGCCAGCAAGTAGCGGCGCACGGGTAGCAACCGCCACCACAGGAAAGAGAGGAAACGGAAACGGGGACTGTCGCAACTCAACGTCCGTCTCCGGCTGACTATCCTTACAACCTTGGCCACAACCTTATCCGCCGTGCAATGCTCCGTTCCCTTGAGATTCCCGTCACCCATCAGAATCAAGCGCTCCCCTTCCTTCCTTATCAGACGATGGATGACATAGTCCTTTTGTGTAATCCGGCACAAAAGGATATCCCCTGTCCGGATTGCATGAGCCGGACCGAGCACGATGCCGTCCTGTCCGCCCCGGATGAACGGGCGCATACTGGAACCTTTGGCTTTTATTTCCACAGTCCGGCCCTCCCGGACGAGATGGCGTATTTCTTCTGCCAACAGCATGGCAGGCTTTTCTTTTTTTATCATTCTATGGCCTTTACCGTTTGGGCGCAAAGCCGCGCGGCGGCCTTGTCCGGCAGACATTCCAAATGATAGCTGCCACACCGTCCAACAATCCGCTCTATCGTGCCATGTACTCCGTCCGCCATCTTCCTCTCCCATGGCATGCGCGAGCAAGAAGGGAGCAAGGACGCGTAGGCCTCGATCGGGACCAACGCCCTGATCCGATTAAGCGGGGCCTGGGAAAGACGTACGACGGCCCCCAGCTCCGCACGACAGTTCCTGTAACAAGCCGTCTTGCCGCTCCACGGCGAACCATAAACAAAAACACTCCCGTCATCCTCCACACGAAGGACGGGGGAGTCGTCGTTCAACAGGACGGAACCCTGTACCTGTTCCAGCCAGAGACGGGCATGGGTGCTCTTTCCGGTACCGCTGCGTCCCAGGAACAAATAGCCTTTGCCTTCATATTCCACGCAGGCAGCATGGACAAGCAGCGTCCCCTTACCGGCAGTATTCAACGCATAGAGCAGCATTAGGCTGCTATTCAGGGCAAAAGCAATCTGCCCGGACGTGTCTTGGGTGCGGATATGCAGCTGGGCTTCCCTATAGGACGGGGATACGAACAGCAGGCAGTCCGGCTCCCGCCGTGTCATGGAAAAGCCAATGGTATGGTTTCCGCCATTCCGGTAAAGCCAGAGATAAGGCAGGGTGTCTCCTTTATAGACCGGTTGCCCCGGCGCTTTGTCCCTTAGAGGCGTGACAGTCTTCTCCACACATAGGGCGAACGCCGGGTCCGCAGTTCCTTCCGCCATCGTCTTGAACGGGAGGTAGGGTGACAGAACCTCGTCTACGGGAAGGTCAGCCGGAATCTCCAGCCTGAATGGGTGTCCGGCAACGGTATAGGTGTAAAATAATCTCATGTTTATCTTCGCTCAATAAAAGACAATCCGGAAATCTCGGTATAGTCGAGGTCTCCGGATTGTCGAGATAAAGTCTATTCTATCCGGCCGACTATAAACAAGGTGTCAGTTGGTTTGTCAAATCAGGACTAACCCCAATGGGACTCCCGGATATTTCTATTTCTTGAAAGAATTTTCTGCAATTCCCGTGTCTCTTGAAAGGGATGCACGCCGGATTATTCCTGCGGGAGTACCGCTTTGTAAGGAATGGCACTACTGTCATCTTCCGTGTTCTCCACATACGCATGCGGTGCGCCGTATTCATATTCCGAATCCTGTGCGACTTCCTCGATAGCAGCGTTCATGGCAGACAAGACCGATGAAAGGGAGCCGACCGCCTGGCAGTCCACTATGTTCCCATTTTCCGCATCGGTTCCGAAGAAAGGCATCGACGGGTCACCACCTTTCACATAGCAGGCCTTGAACGTCGGTTTTATCACATCCGCTGCATCATTCATGTTTTTCTTGATACGGTAAACTACCGCGGCAGCCTCCATCTGGTTGGCGTAGCTGGCATAGATGTCCCCATAGCTTTCACCCGCAATGGCTCCGCCGTAGGCTCCTTTCACTCTTCCGCTTGCAGCGCAGGCCACGATGGTGCCGTTATTCGCTCCTGCGATACCACCGACGTAACGGGAATCCAACTGATTGTTGCTGCCGGTATCTCCGCTCACCGTCACGTTTGCCGTACAGGCTACTATCTGGCCGGAGTTGTTTGTGCCGACGATACCGCCTATGCGTACTTCCGACAATATCGGCTCTGCCGAAAGTACGGTACCGCCCTTCACGTGGCAGTTATGGATGATACCTTCCGTGTTGCCGACAATGCCCCCCACGAACATCTGTCCGGTGATTGTCCCACCTTCCACCGTACAATTGTCCACGGCATCATTGCGTCCGTAGCTGCGTCCTACAATGCCTCCCACGTTTTCTCCTCCGTTGAGAGCCGGGTTCGTCACGCGGCAGTTGCGGATAGACGCTTCGGTATAATTGAACTTGCCCTCGTTGTTCAACCGTCCGACGATGGTACCCACATAGCCATCATCGCCCGTAATGTCCGTATCTCCATGATATGTGGAAGTAACGGTAGGCGAATCGAACGAGAGGCTCTCCACGGAGCCGCCTTCTCCCATGACTGCGACGAAACCGGCAAACCGTGCGTCACCCTCACTTTTGAAATTGGAGATGGTTTTACCGTTGCCAATGATACGGCCGGTAAACGGATGTTCGTCCGTTCCGAGCTGCGGCCATGAGTCGGTAGCATTTGCAAAATCAATGTCCGCTGTGATATAGCATCCTAAGCCATATTCGCCGCCGGACACCCGTTCCGCCCATTCATACAGACAATCCAGGCTGGTCACGGTAAAGAGGCCATCATCAGTGAGTTTGCCACATTCATCCCCATCAAAAGTTGCCTCCTCTATGGTGATAGCATGCACTACATTCCTGCCGAAATCAACAGGTCCGGCTTCTTGTATTGTAGCCGTTCTGCCTTCTTCATTTACCAATGTCAGCGTGTAGCCTTCAGTCATATTCGTGGGAGCCAATACGAAGTAATAATTTTTACCCTTTATGCAAGTCTGTCCCTGTCCGGCTTGATCCAGATAGATTGTCCCTGATGCGTTTTCATTATCAATAACCGTAGCTATCATATCATCCTCGTAAAGTACGGGAATGGTCACATCTCCTGCCAGCAATTCATCGTTGTTGCCGCTCAGGCGCATGGAAGAGATGTCATCCCCCGTGTATTCCGGAGAAATTGTCACACATAAATATGCGGCGGCATTATAAAATCCCAAATCCTGCGCATCTGCGCTCAGTGAGCGTCCCACAGCCAGATTCATACCGGAGGCATAGCTTCCGGGTTCGGCATACTGGTGTGTGTAAAGGCGAGTTGTAAAGACAAACGTATTCTCGTCAAATTGAGCGTCACGGTTGTAGGGATATAAGGCGCAATACCAGTCTGGCGATGGTTGCGTGACTTTTCCCTTGAAATTAGTCACTACGCCACCGTCTTTCGTAATGAAAGGATTGTTCACGTTCGCCCCGTCAATCAGGCTGATCCGGTCATTGGCAACCCAGAATGTCTGCAAGCCTTCGCGTACAAGGGTCCGCGTTGTTGGGCCGGAAACCATTTCCCCGTTCGACGCGCTGAAGGTCAGTTCAACCGGACCGGACGGTTTTTCCTCATGCTGTATGAGTTGATCTGTGCAGGAGGTGGCCCCAATTAACAGGACCACACTCCATAATAAAAAGGATTTCATAAAAATACACTTAATCATAATAATCTTCATTTCCATCTAAAGAATAGGGATCTTCATGATCCCAACCAGGGATGTGTCCATCATCACCATCTCCAGGATCAGTCAAAGAAGGTCTCAATAGCGGACCTTCGCTAAGGAGTTCCATAACTCCACACTTGGGAGACTCGTAAGTCTCCACTTTGTTGATTCTTTCCTTCATTTTTCCTTTCATAAATCTGAGTTTTAAATGTTTATAAATCGATTTATAGCTTATATAGAAGCTGCCTTTTATTCCACCACTGTAAAGTTGACAGACTGCTCATAGCCGGTCACACCATATTTGGCATTCACGTCATAAGTGCGTATTTCCATGCGCTCCGGGAAGATACCGTACTTGTTGACCAGTATGTCACGTATTTTTTCAGCACGGTTACGGGCCAGCCGTTGGTCTGTCTTTCCCGTATTGCCCACGATCGCGATTTTCGTATCCTTATAACGCATCATGTAACGTGCGATACGGAAGATATTCACCATCTGCAGTTCCTCGTTGAACTCGTTCTTGTCCGGGGTGAAGACCACTGAAGGTATCAGCAGGCTGCCGACCGTCATGCGTTCCTGTTCCACCTCTATCGTGTCACCGGGGACAATCTGCTCCTGGCGTATCAACGTTATGGCGTTGTTCAAGGCTGCAAGCTGCTCTTTCGGGACGAGACGCACCACCTTGTAGCCCTGCCGCCCGATGCGGTAGCTCAGACCGATGGAACCGTTAAGGATACCAGCGAACTTGTCACTTTTACCCAGTTCACCGTCAAAACTGGAACCGGTCAGCGCACATCCCACCGTCAGGTGTGCGCCCAGCCGATCGGTGATGTTGTAGTTGCCGGTTACGCCCAATCGGAAGGAGACCTTCACGTTGTCTTCCATCCCATGGTACTTGGCGGTGCGGAGCATGCCCACGCCCACATATCCTTGTGAGGTCCACCGGCGGTCCAGGCGGTTGTTGGACGTGAAGATATTGTAGAGGTCGAACAAGAAGTCCGCATTCAACTCATAATACTTCATATCCTGCTTGTAGCCGTTCTTCGTGTCCACGCCTTTACTGTTCCAATATTCCTGTACCGGGTCGAAATTGTCCACCCAGCCGTCGTGATAGGCATAGATGCCGGTCGCACCGGTGTTCCATCCCTTCAGCCGGGAACCGCCAAAATTCAGGCGCACGCCGAAATCCGGGTGTAACCATTTACCCACCGTCAGGCTGAATCCCGGCTTCAGCCGTTTGCCGAAGGGGAGGCTCGCATCATCCTCGCCCATCAACATTCGTCCGGCAAAGTCCGCCTCAATATAGAAATTATCCCAAAAGGAGGAGGTGTAACGGGTTTTGTAATTCACTTCTATCGTATCCATTTGCACGGTCCGGTTCACTTCCTTTTGAGGAGCCTGGGCTTGTGCCGTAAGCAGGCATCCCCATGCCATCGCTATTGCTGCTACTATCTTTTTCATATCAGTCCTTGTTTTCATTGTCGATTATTCTCATGACCACAACCCGGTTCCAGCGGTAGTCCTCGCTGTATACCCGTTCGGTATCGCCCATAGCCCTGATGACCAGCCGGGAGGCATCAATGCCACATTCTTTTGTCAGGTAGTCACGCACGGCATCCACCCTGCGCTTGCTCAGTCTCATGTTGTAAGCGGGATAGGCCGTCTCCTTGTCGGCAAATCCCGCCAGTTCCAGCCGGGCTTCCGGATGACGTTTCAGATAACGTGCCATACGTTCGATATTCAGCTTCTGGTCATCCTCGATATTGTACTTGTCAATGAAGAAGCGCACGACAAAGGCGGTCACGACCTCTTCCTCGGTGGGCTGGGTCACTTCCATCTTCGTGGGAGGCTGGATGTAGCGCACTGACTCATAAGTCACGGGGTGTACCTTGGCATAACGGGCAAATTTCCGCCCGCCGAACTTGTAGGAGACACCGATGTTCAGCCCTGCGTAGCCTTCGACGGTGCGGTTATGCTTATTAGATATTCCGCCAATATGGTTGTCAAAGCTCTCATCCACAATGTTCCCTTGGACTTCTGCAAAGACATCCCAGTTCTTATGCACGTTCACGTTCAGCATGATGCCCGCATTGAAAGCGAATGAATTCGATGCCGATGCCCCCCGTGAGGCGAACCCGTGCGCGAAGCCGGGACCGGCAGACAATATCAGCCCGACAGGCTTCTTTTCTTTCGTAAACCAACGCACGGCATCCGTCATCAGATTGACGGACCAGTCCATATAAGTGAACTTGCGGTGATACCAAGTAATACCGTTCTTCTCCGTCAGGTACGGTTTCATTCCTTCGGGCATGACGGTATGGTCATATACCGGGTCATAAATGTTATAGATAATACGCCTATCGGTTAAATAATGACCGGATAACTTGCCAACCCCCATCTGTACACGAAAGCCCCATACGGGAGTGAACCATTTACCGACATTAAACCGCAAGGAGAATTGTGAGCGGTCAATGAAATTGTCATAGTCCCGGTTCCCTTCCGCGGCCAAAGAATTGACTCCTCCGGACAGGCTGATGAACCAGTTGCCCGTTCCGCTACCGGCTACGACCTGGTCGGTCGTGTCGCCGAGTTCTTCCAAAAAGTCAGAGCGCAGTTCCGTATGGATTGTGTCTGGCTTCAAAACTTCCTGCGCCGCGGCACCTAGAGGCAGCGTGCCAAGAAGCATTCCAATCAAAAGCACTTTTTTGTTCATAAATTGATAGATTATAAAATTATTCTACTGTTTCAGGTTAACCAAATGCACTTCTATTGTCTCTGTTACAGTAATATAGCGGATTCAGCAACAAAAGCGCAAACTCATCACAAGTCTCCCGTACCAGATACAGCTCTTTGATAGAAGTCTTTTCTCCATTGCGTTGAAAAAGCACTGAAAGAAAGTCATTCCTTCCAGAAGTCCTTAAAACTTATTGGCTCAGCATTGGATTCAAACTCTATTTCACAGGAGTTGCCTTGACATGTAAAAACATCATAGATGCTTTTTCCCTCTGCATTTTCTACTTTGATTCCTTCTTTCAGGATATGACTGGGAGATATTATGCCGGAATATTTCTCTACATAAATGGACAGTGACTGCCCTGTATCGTCTCGCTCCATGTAAATGACATTATCAGCTAATGACCTTAAACTTTTTGCCAGTCCTGCATTCTTGTCACACAATATAATCAGGTCGATGCTTTTCTTTTGGCAGTAGTTCTTGATTGCGCTTAAGAACAAATCATTTCCCTTCAATAGAGGAAAACTATAATCTATTTTTTGCAGGTCATCAATGATAATCCGCTTTATCTTTTTGTCTGCATTCTTGTCAAAACAGATATTCAGTTGTTCGTTCAAATAGTACAACAACTCATCCGTTGATATGCAGCCCATATTGATATTGAAGGAATGCATCTTGGAATAGCATTTCTCACATTCTGACAATTTGCAATGGCGCAAACAATTTGCTGTGCATGAACATTCCCTAATTTCATTAGTATAAGCTATGTACGCAGCTTTTTCTTTCTCATTATTTATGTCATCCAAACAAGGGACAGATGGGTTTTCTATGGAATTCCATGCCGGACATATCAAACGCATCCTAAGATTGTCAACCAGTCTGTCAAAAGTTAAGAACAATGTATGGATATCTTGTTTCGCTGCACAGAAACAGCTTCCTGCCGCCAAATAGAATTTAAAGGAGTTTGGAGAACCGAGTATTGCAATTATTTCTCCAGATGTAGTCCCATTTTTATAGCCAAAAAGTTTTTGCAAGGCTTCTTTCACCGTGGTTGTTTTCTTTTTTGTATAACCCAAATAAAGGTTTAGAAGTACGTCCATGGCCGAATTCTCAGACTTTTTATACTCTTCATATTCTTTCAGCTTTCCCTTGTTCTTGACATCATCAAAAACATTTGCATTTACATGACGTAAATAATGGTTTTCTAAAATGCCTTGTTGGGTCAGAATCTTGGCTTGCTGCAAATACCTTTTTTGTTGCAGCAGAAGATGGGAACTCGGATACACCTCTATTCCGTAATCTCTCTTCTTGTATTCATGCCATCCGTATGCGCACATTTGGAACACGCTCTTGCTGATACGGAGAGCATGGGATGTATAATTCTCCTTATTGTTCTCCATACGCCCAAGTTCAATCAGGATGTCCGCACTTATCTTTAACTTTTCATCCAAGTCATCAATTACTATAATAGTGACAAGCGCGCTCTTTCTCAGTATATGTTCAAAAGGTGTCTGCTCATAACTTCTCAGATCGCTATCGCTGATTTTTGTCAATCCGTCTATGACAAGGCAGGAAGAAGGCATCAATTTGTTCTTGGAGTTCTCTTCTGCCCCTTTTTGTATATGTGAAAGGATTTTGCTGAATGTGTGAGAAGGAGTTGTCACGTATTTATATTCCATTTCATTTCTGGAATCTTCATTTTCTACAGGAATATGTCCATTGAATCGAACATCAAAAAAGTCATTCCTGAAATCGAAGTTCCCATCAGACGAGAATACATTTGAAATTTTCTGATAATCAGAAATCTTATCATACTTGCGGGTAAACAGTATATTTGCCTGCGAATCTATGGACTGGGCTGTCCTGAAATGCAATGAATTAGTCCGGATATTGTAATATACGATGCCTTCGGATATATATGAATCTATCTTGCTTTTCAAATTTTCAGGAAATGGCGGTGGAGTATTGGAATGCGATACTCCCGCACGGATTTTGTCCGTATCAAATATCGCATCGGCAAACCAGCTGTCCGTCCAGTCATTGCTTAAGCTGCTTGTCCTGACCATCTTGTCAATACACTTGGAAATAATAAAGTCCAAAAGCATATCGTTCATCTGGTCTGTGTTCTTGTCCAATGAATAGAATGCGGGAACTTGCGGTTTAAATTCCAGATTGCTCAATGATTTGGCAATACCATGCATCATTTGCATCGCTAACAAGGTTTTGTCTGTGCCCCGGTCTCCTTTCAAGACTATGATAATACCTTTCTCGGAAGATGAAATATCTTCTTCCGGATTTATCAATGGCAACTGGAGACCGCCAAGCAGCATTTTGTCCAGTCCTTTAATCCCCGTCGAAATCTTTCCGACCGTGTTTATTCCTTGTCCCATAATACATTAAATATATGATTATACAGTTCTTTGTACCCTCCGAGTTCAAATATGGGGGTCAGACCATAATTAGTAAAAAATGCATCTTTGATTTCCATTATCTGGACATAACTTTTATAATCCTCTGACTGGGTCTCTTTCAAATAGTTCTTTGTGGAGGCATGTAGGAAATAAATATTATCCTCGTTTCCAATCGAACTGGCATAATGCACCATTCTTTGTGGGTTGATGTCACTCAATGAAATTCCTACAAATACGCAGGTGAAATGGCATAGAAAATGCAATTGGGTAGCGGTTTGCCAAGAATAGACATTGCGAACATTGTCATAATACTCTTCCATCGAAAGGACGATTTCATTCCCATCGCTCAGAAACGGCTCGTTGAAAGGGGGCAGGTAACCATGGATATGGTATACCGGCAGGATATTGTCTGCTTGTTGAGAATTATTAAAATTACCATATACTTCCTCAATCCTGACTCCGTTTTTCCATCGTTTGTTCGCCATTAACATGTCTTGTTCCTTATCAGAAAAAAATTTGTCTTTATTCTCATACAGGACTTCAACGGCATGGAAAGGAATTTAATAATAATTAAAATTAACACCAGCCACAAGAGGCTCGTACAGTAAAATGAGCCGGGCAAGCTGGTATAAAGAATTCAAGGAAGGAGCATCTTCTTTTAATTCTTTTCCATGGCCATAATACTCTAAAAAGATTTCAGTCATCTTGTTCTTATCGCAATACCGGTACAATTGATGGCGAATCGTATGGATATAATTTTTACCCAAAATAGATTTGATGATGGAAGCTCGCACCAAGGACGTAAATTCCCCTTCAACGGTAGTGTGTAATGTTTCCCAAAGGGATTGCTCTTCTTCGCTTCTTAGACCGATTCTACGAGAGGAACATAGCAGGCTTTCCAGACGTTCCCTCTCTTTAGTGGTATATCTTTTCTCGGCAGACAATACGGATAAAGCATCTTTGATCATCATGTTCAACAACCCGTTCCAACTGATGTCAATGCTACTGTCGCCCCCTAAATTGATTCCGGCACCTACAAACAATACAATCTTTTTTCTGTCCTTTATATCCTGTCTTAAGGCTTCGATATTCGCCTGATAAGTATCGTGTTCGAATATCAGGTGTTTGGATTTATCTATCTGTCGTTCCATATCCATTCAAAATGTTCTATATCCGATTCTACAAGTAGATCTCCTGACTGTACCTCGATGAGTGTCAAGTCGGAGATAGCCCTGAGGCATATTGAATACCTTTTTTGACCGGAACCGTATCGCCTCTGCCGACTTCTGACCGGATTCCGTCAAATACCAGTTCCTCCTCCCCGTCAATGAATGTCCAAACTTCATCGCAATGGCGGTGTACCTGATAGCTTATACACTTACTGGATTTGATTTTCAATTGCTTGGTAAAGGATTTATAACCGTCAGGAAACTCCTCTGTATCTAACACTTTATATTTGTCCAGCGACATTCCTCGACCACAGGCGTTTATCCGAACCGCTGGATATATGATTTGCATAGATGCTATTTTGTATGCGATGTGTAGGGTATCAGCGGACTCGGCAAGGTCGACAAGGTCTATCTCGGCAATCCCAATATGGTTTACGCCCTTTCCGACACCACGCCCGATATTGGCAACCTGCGCGAGACATTCTTCTATGCGCTGACTCGTGTCACCCATGTTCCCTTGTCATCGCGCTGGTCGGACTTCACGATAGGCAACTACACATTCGAGGTAGGCGGCAAGAACAAAGGGACGAAACAAATCAGCGGACAGCCAAACGCCTACATCGAGAAAGACGATATCGAGACCGTCGGACTGACCACGCTTGCTCTTTGGACTTTTGGCATGATGATTAAGCAGATCTCCTCTGAAAAGAATAATTATCAAATCCGTCCCATCTCAACCAACCACAAGAATCGCAAGAGATGAATTTGTCGTTTGATACGGGAAGGTTGCTTAATCAACCGATAGGCGAATTCCAAATTATGATCGACCCACCATTTAGGCGCTCGTTTTACATGCCCCGTATAAACATCAAAACTTCCACCCAAACCTTGATAAATCGCTGGATGCCGTTTTGCCATCTCCTCCATCAGCAATTCCTGCTTTGGCGAGCCCATCGCCACAAAAACCACATTCGGTTTCTTGGTGGCGATATCGTCCAACAAAGCCTGTCGCTCCTCATCCGATCGGATATAACCATTCCGATAATTCACGATATGAATTCCGGGAAACTCTTTTCTTAACTTAGCGACGGTAGCCTCGATAACGGTTTGTTTACTTCCTACCAAATAAAAACTTCTCTTTTGAGGCGACAAGGCAGCCACCAACTTCAGCCACAATTCACATCCGGCTATTTTAACCACCTCACCATGCCCCCGTTTTTTCATGGCTAAAACCGCTCCCGAACCATCACAATAACCTATATTCCGGTTAATGATCTCCCGGGTCTGATCAGTCGCATGCAGGATTTTTTCGGCATTAATGGCTACCAGGATTCCCTTTTCCCTCTCCACATGCGTTAAAAGTTGATCGAACGAGGTAAAGGGATAAACCTTCACTCCGTTCAAAATTACACGATTATCTTTCATTCCATCTTATTTTATTCCTTACCACGATTCTATCCTAACCGATAAAGCAACGCGTTCACGATCCGCCCACAGGCCTCACCATCCCCATAAGGATTGACCGCCTGACTCATTGCTGCATACGCTTGCGGGTCGTCAAGTAATTGGGAGACCCCGCTCACAATCTTATCGTAATCAGTCCCGACCAGTTTCACCGTCCCTGCGTCAAGCGCTTCCGGTCGCTCTGTCGTATCACGCATCACCAGAACCGGTTTGCCCAATCCCGGCGCCTCCTCCTGAATACCTCCACTATCGGTCAAGACAATCGTCGATTTCTCCATCAGATAAACAAAACTCAAATATCTCAACGGCTCAATAAAAAATAAATTCTCAAAGCGTGACAGATCCTCTCCGAAGACCTCATGAATAGGCCTGCGCACATTGGGGTTCAAGTGCATCGGATAGACAAAATCCACATTCGGATACCGATTCGCCAAATCCCGGATAGCCGTGCACATATGAATGAACCCTTCGCCAAAATTCTCACGCCGGTGTCCGGTAATCAAGACCAACCGTCGTTCTCCGGCCAAACGATCAACGTCATATCCCGCCTCTTTTAAGATATGAGCCAATTGGGCATCCAGTGTTTGGTCTTGCTTAATCTTATCGACCACCCAATAGAGCGCGTCGATCACCGTATTCCCCGTCATCAGGATCTGCTGGTCCGGGATCGCTTCCCGCATCAGGTTCTTCCGGCTCAAAGGGGTAGGCGCGAAATGAAACGAGGCGATCCTTCCCGTGATCAGGCGGTTCATCTCTTCCGGCCAAGGACTATATAGGTTGTGCGTACGCAACCCCGCCTCCACGTGCCCCACAGGAATCTGTTGATAAAATGCGGCTAGAGCAGCGGCGGTCGATGTCGTCGTATCGCCATGCACCAAGACGACATCGGGTTTAACTTCTTTCAGCACATCACGCATACCCAATAGGACATGCGAAGTCACGTCATAGAGATCCTGCCCCGCCTTCATGATGTTCAGATCAAAATCGGGTTTGATCTCAAACAGATCCAACACCTGATCCAGCATCTGCCGATGCTGGCCGGTAACGCAAACAACGGTTTCGATCCGATCCGATTGCTCCTGAAATTTCTTGACTAAAGGAGCCATTTTGATGGCTTCGGGACGTGTCCCGAAAACAAGCATGATTTTTTTCATTAAAACGTCTGATTTATATGTCTATTTAATAGATAGCAAGAGATTGCGTGAAACATAAAAGCATTGCTCCAACGCATATACGAAATCTTAGAGCTGATGCCCGATTTCAGCTGATAATAAAAATAGCCCTTCTTATCCTGCATATTTCGGATCGTCCAATCCAGCACCTTATCCGCTAAAGAACCATACGCATCCATCTTATGCAAACGCGAAAGGGTGATCAACAACTGACCCGGACAATGGATGTCAATCGGATAGGTCCGGTTGTCGTAATATTTAGGTGCTCCATCGGGCTTGAAGAAATTTTCGATATAATAGTTAAAACCTTTTTCAATATACGCTTGATACTTTTTGTCACCTGTCAATTCCTGATAAGCAATCAAAGCGTCTAGATTGTAACCTGTATGGAAACTATCCACCCAACTTTGGATAGGCAGCATCCCATAGACCCAAGCGCCATCACTTCGTTGCCCAGCGCAACACGCCTTGATCGACTGTTCCGCCAGCAGGGCATATTCTTCTTTTTTCGAATAATGATAGCAATAGCTCAAAAGCCTTGCGCCTAACAATGAGGCATTAAATACGGTATCATTACCGGGCAAAGGACTATAAGAAAAAATACAACCATCTTGATACGGCGTGCGATGCAAATCCTTCGTTATAAAATCGGCGGCAGATAGAGCCACGTCCAGATACTTCCGGTCGTTCGTTATCTCGTATGCCTCCATCAAGGCCGTAGCACAAAAGTTTGTGGCCACTACCGTAGGCGTATATTTCGGGAAAAAAAATAGTCGCCTTGCCTGCCAATCAAAGTTATATCCCCAGCAAGCACCGCTGTATCCTTTCGATTGAAGATGAATCAACAATTCGGCCAGTTTATTGATCCGATCTTTTATCTCTATTTCAGCACCTAACTTATCCGACCATTCAGGATGTTTCTGGACAATTTGATAAAGGTTGCAATATCCTGAAAGAAACAACCCGATCCCCTTGGCATTGTATTCTTTCGGTACAAAAGCCAGCTTTCGTAAATTAATAGGAGACCGCTTGAAACCTTGTATCATTATCAAGCGACAAAGTGCAGATTTCTTCAAAAATGGGAGTGCTTGAAATACTTTCGAGTTAAGACCATCGTATGGGTCCCAACCTTTAAAGTGTTCTTGTTCGCAGTAAGATTTGAGCTTGCAAAAAGATAGAATAGTCTTGTCCATTGTTTGTAAGTTATACTTTTTTCTTTTCTGTCATATACGGCATTGTTCCCTCTTTGAATTTTGGATTGGTTTCTATGTCATATTCCAAATTACTTCTCCAACCGATTATTTTAGCCGGACATCCACCAACAATAGCTCCTTTGGGGATACTCTTGTCAACAAATGAGTTTCCGGCAATTACGACATCGTCTTCTATAATCACGGGACCTGCGACAACGACATTCGGACCTATCCATACGTTATTTCCTATCTTAGGAACATCTTTATAAGGAAACTTTCTGACAGTAGAAAATCTTAATCCCAAGACACAATTATTCCCTATTTGTGTCCCAGGTATTAAAACGGTAGCTATGCCTTTGCAGACGAAATACGTTCCTTTACCTATAGATGAATCACCCGTGATTTTGGTATTATAAAAGAGGAAGATAAATAATTGTATGAGTTTTGGTAGTAAGGGGATGTGGTGTAAATAGCACCAACGCATAATACGATATAAAGAAACAGCATTAGCCATAATGATATTTTTTAATCTCTTTTTCTGATAAATCGAGCAGGATTACCGGCCCACACTTCTCCGGCAGGGATGTCTTTTGTTACAATCGAGCCCGCACCTATGATGGCACCTTCTCCGATATTTACGGGTTTTACCACCAATGTACACATACCTAAGTATGCTCCTTTGCAGATATGCACTTGACCTCTATCGTAACCGCCTGTTTTTGGATTCATGAAGTGGGTTACTATTCTTACTCCGGCAGTTAAGCGGACACCTTCTTCAATGATAATATCTTCAGGGTAATTAGTGTCAAAAGTAACTCCCTCTCCAATGAAAGTCTTTTTATGATTTTTTATAGATACCCCCCCATTTTAACAAACCATGGTCTCCATCCTCTTGATCTCATAGGTAAGTGCTGTAGATGGAGGAAAACCAACTTTCTTAAACGAGATAATTTCATAAAACGCTTTTTATTAAATGTTCTTCGATTCTTTGTGCGACTTTTGAGGCCATAAAATGATCTTTGGCATATTGGTGGTTGTATTGCGACACTTCTTTGGTTAGCTTTTTGTCTTGAATGTATTTTTCCATTAGCTGTGCAAAGTCCTTTGCATCTAAGCTGTCGGTAACTTCTCCCATTCTACCATTGATGAAAAAATCTTTCGTACCCCCTACCGGTCGGCTGATGACAGGAAGACCAAAGGCCAGTGCTTCCAATATACTGGTTGGCATTCCTTCGTTATGATAGGTAGGAAATAAATATATATCGGAAGTCGTAAATTCGGAAATAAGTTTATCGCCCGAAAGAGTGCCTAAGAACGTTACACGTTCTATCGCTTCGTTCTTACATTTCTCTATTGCCTGTTCGAGTGCAGGGCCATTTCCTACCACTCGGAGTTGTAAATCTGAATATTTTGTAGCAAGTTTCTTAAAGGCATCAAGGGCGATAAAGATTCCTTTGCTTTCGGTGATACGAGCCAAGAATAGTATCGTGTTGACCTTACCGGTTCTTTTCTCGATATCAAAATTGGCAATAAGTTTATCATCCACTTTTGTCGTTGCGAGATAGATAGGCACATTCACTCCCCACGAAGAGACAGTATCCTTAAATTCTTCCGCCAAGACAAAGATACAGACTGTTCTGTTGAGCTGTTTTGTCAGTTTCTTTATATTGATATGATTGATGCTGTGGTAGTCGAAGCCATGAAAAAAGACGGCAACACGTTTCTTAAAGAAGCATGCTATTCGTAAGAAGATGACATCACGCACAACAGCAGAACGAGATAGTGAGGGATTTAAGAGTACTACGTCCGGTTTGAAGGTGAACAGCAAATATATAAATTTTATAATGTTGATAGGCAGACGGAAAACACCACTTCCAGACTTGGAATTACGCTTTCCTATGGGGTTATATAATACATCTTCAGACCAGTATTCTTTTAAACCTAAATAGTGATTGGCTACTCCACCATGTGGTATCAATCGAGGTGTGTTGATAAGTATTTTCATTATAATATAGTTAAATATTTTGCAAAAAGAAAAATTTATACACTACCGGGGAATCTTTAACATTCGACAAGATAAGTTTCATGTGACTCGTTATCTGATAAGAGAATGTTAGCACAAAAAAGAGTGCTGATTGGAACGATAGTTTTTGTGTCTTGACAAAATATAAGGATGCATAGGCAATCATTGGCAGCCTAAAGGTCGTGAGATACATCAAAGGTCGTGTGAAAATGACACCCGAATACACTAATAATTCACGGAGACATATTCCCCAAAAAAACAGGAAAAAGCACACAGAAAGCATTTTGTCTTCTTTGAAGTAGGATTTTATGTCGTCATAAGACCATAGAATAAACATATTGGAAAAAAGTATAGATAATCGTACCGGTCCCCATGACATATCTCTTGTTTGGTCAAGAAGACCATCCACGTTCTCGGAATAACTTTGATAGTCTAAAAACTGGAAAATTGATTCAGTATGTGATAGAATATTGGTGACAATTGGATTTGTGCCTAAAATAATGCAAACAAGAAGTAATAAAATACGGGTATTTCTTTTTGGAACAGGAAGATTTCTATGTAGTAAAAAGTATAGAGGTAGCAATAGCCAAACAGATTTGTGTATGGAACTACAGATAAAAATGCCAATGAAATATGGAATAAACTTCCGCTGTTGAATATATTGTAATAGAAAAAGGAATGTACAGCATACAACCGTTTGTCTTACTCCATTCATCCATTCACCCCAAAAAGGAGTAAGCATAATAGCTAAGCATAGATAGGGATAAAGTTCTCTATTGTTCTTAAAAGCATAAAAAACAAAGAATATCTGTAAGAATGCCCAAAGAGCAAAGAAAAAGAAGAAATGGAGATTACAATCGGCAACTAATTGTAGTACATGCACAAATCCCCATTCCAAGGACCTTCTTGAAATATATCCGTTCTCTTTATATTCCGTAAAAAATCTTAAATAAGTACCATGGTCAGCTCCTGTATGAAATCTTGCTCCTGCTAAGAATACGAAAATAAAGACAATAGCTGCAATTTCCCAATGCCAAAATCTCTCTTCGCGGTTAAGGATACAGCACCGTTCCCTTTTGACGAGATTGTCAGCCAAAAGATACATAATCAGGCTGGTGAACGTATATATAATCAGGCTAAAAAAGATCATAATAAATCTAAGATAGGTATGAGCTGTCTGTTGATAATGTTACTCCACTGATATTTGCTCAATGATTCTCGTATATCAGTTTCTTTTATGTCTCGAACTGAGTTGGCTATTTGTTTTAATGCGAGTGTAAAGTCTTCAGTAGAATCATCTATAAGTATACCATTGGTGCTGTTTATCAATTCTTTATTTGCCGCAGTAGCTGTAGCGATGGTGTATAGACCGGACATGACGTATTCAAATGTTTTTGTCGGGGGTTGATACTCGTAATAGTCGGTCATAGGTACAAATGATACACCTACATTGCATGTGTCGAAGAATGCTTTTAACTCGGTATATGCTTTTCTGCCATGAAATTTTATTCTGTCTTCTACGCCATGTTCTTTACAGATTGATTGTAAGTATTCTAATTCGTTGTTTGCTCCGTCTCCAATAATATCGTAAGTCAATTGTGAGGTTGGGTTTTGCTTCAGAAATTCGATAACTCCATATACGGTTTTATGTATATCACGTCCATTAAAAGTGCCTACATACAAGAGGTGGAGAGTTGAATAATCTTTTTTTTCATCAGATATACAATCAGCCCCCAATGGTAGTATGGAAATTACTTTCTCTTGTGGTAGCGATAGAGCTTTTTTTACACCTTCGGATATGGCGGTAATCACATCGTATTTCAGGCAGGTCTCTTTCAGAATTTGATTAAAATTGTTACGTTGGTTGCTGTCTCGTGAGATAGAAAGCGTGCGAATATCTAACAGCATTTTTTTCTTGGGAAAGAGTTTTTTGTAAATACTGCATCCTTCGAAATAGACAACCATTATTTTCCCGTTGAAGAATGTGATATGAAAGAGGGTATACAAAACATATATTATCCCGCGGAGTATTTTAGGCATCCTCGAGTTCACATATTTTACATCGATGTCATCCGTCGGTATTTTCTTTGCTTGGGTGTCAAAGCAGATTAACGTAATATCGTATTCTTCTTTAAGATATTGACACCATTTATAGCAATCCGTTAAATACCCGAATTGATGCTTGTCTATGAGTAATAGTTTCTTTTTTATTTGCATATGTTCTTCAATGAACTAAATAGTCATATATGGCTTTTATATTGTTCTCAATAGAGTGGTTAGCTGCTGCATAGCGATATGCTCTTTCTTGCATTTCACTCATTTTTTTGCGGTCATCAATCAATCCTTCTATTTGTTTGGCTAATTGTGCAATGTCAGGATTTATATAACCTATTTGTTTATCGGTAATGATATTGTCCGGATTGGAGTTGGTGGCAAGGACGATACACTTTCTCATCCAAGCCTGTACATAAGTATTTGAAAATCCCTCGTATTCACTGGTGTTGACAAGTATATCGGATTTTTCAAGTAATTCGAATACTTCTTCTTGTTTTAGGAAACCGACGAATTTGAAGTATGTACACTCTTTTTCGGTAGATCTCACAGTGTCTTCATACAATGTATTGGGTATCCCTATCATTCTCATCTCGATTTTGTTCGCATATTCTTTTAGTAAATGCGCTAATTCCAAGAATAGTTCAGGTCGTTTGATAGGTTTTAGGTTGGCTATCCAAACAATTCTTATTTTGTCTTTGGCTTCAAGTTTGTTTTTGTCCGACATGTCTACATAGGGTGTCATTTGCCTTACGAGTATCCCTTTTTTACCAAATCGACTCTTCATCATATCTCGTTGATATGAGTTCTGAAAGATAAATCGTTCTCCAAGTTTTAGCCCTTTGTTGATGTAAAAAGCCTCTATGCAACCAATGAGTGATTTGTTTCCCCGGAATAGATGCATATCAGCACATTTGTCCGAAGCAAATGCATGAATATGTTTGATAGAATGTTTTTGTGCGTATTTTTCGGCTATATAAATCCATGAAGATGTACTTTTTGTATAGATATAATGTGGATTTATTTCGTCTAATACTTTTGTTATTTCATATTCATATGGGGCATATAATCTTCTTTTTGTTATAAGTCTATTTTTTAGAGGATGTAAGTTGATTTTATCCGTGTTCTTTATTGGAGCGCCAAAATCGATATAAATGAAATGTATGTCAAATATATCTCTCCAATATTTGACTATATACCTGATTTGAAGTTCGGCACCACCTGTGCCTTGTTCGTAATGACATGGATACACAATAGCGAGTTTCTTTTTCATTGTATAATTGTATTATAAAGCTATTTGCTTCATTGTATGTATATTTACATCAATCCCTGTGTTTTTTATAAAATTATGTCTGATGACATTTCCCATTTCTTTTCTTTTAAAAAGTGGTGTATCAATCATCAATGTTATGGCTCTTGATAGGGATTGACTATCTTTGGCTGGAACTATAAAATCGTTATATACACCATCTGTACCCATAATATCGGGAACTGCCCCAACTTTATCTGTCAATATCAAAGGTAAACTCATAGAAGCTGCTTCGCATGCTACGGTAGAAAAACCATCGAAGTGTGAGGGGTTAATAAAGAAGTCTAATTGACTATAGACATATGGTAGGCTTTCGGAGTCAACCCAGTTTAGCACCCTAATGTTTTGGTTTTCTTTAGATTTTTGGATTAGAAATTCTGATAAAGGACCGCGTCCAACAAAGTAGAGCATACTTTTCTTTTGATGCTCTTGATCTAAATTTTCGAAAGCTTCTAATAATGTAAGTACTCCTTTGGGTTCTGTTTGACGACCTATATAGGCGTATTTTACTTCAACACCAGATGGAACGTCCTCAAAACTTTTTCTTAATTCTTCTGATGCGACTATCGCTTTAGTCGATAAATCGACTGAAGACATTGGCCATAAATGGCATTTCTCGGGTGATATACCTTTTGATACCATAAATTGGGTAGAAGCAATACCTTCATTCAAAACATAGTCCGCTTTTTTTACGGCATTCATCGACATTTTATCATAAAGTCGGCTGAAAAGCGTTTGTTTTTTATGGTTATATGACCAAGCTTCATTTACATAGGCGAGCTCGTACTTAAAGAATGGTTGAAGGAAGCTAACAACCTTAGCATAAAATGGATGTTGGGTGGATGAAATAACTAAGTCATAATGACCGTTTTTCAGTTCTTTATATATAGAATGTATGAGCTGAGGTATTTCTTTTAACTTTAACCCCGAGAGTCTAAAATGGGTGTATTTCCATGTTTCGGTTTTTACCTTGCGTAGATACTCTTCTGTTGCAATACCGTTTATTCGAGATGAGGCTTCAATAAACTTAATGTCAAACTGTTCCGAAAGAGCTATAAATAATGCTTCCCTAGCATGAAAATAACCGGGCGATAGGTATAATATCTTTTTCATATCGATTTTTAAAAGATTGCTTTTCTAAGATATTCTGCGGATTCTTCTCTAAATTTGTTTATGTTTTCTCTGATTTTTATGAAGTCGCATGATAATTCAAAATCATCCTTGCTATTATATTCAATCATTCTATCATCAGCTCCTACCATTTGTAGCAAACTTGACATCCTTGAGTCAGAACCACCTCTGTCTTTAATCACTGAAATAAAGGGAGTCTCTAAATTTAGGCAAAAGGCTGTTCCGTGAAATGATGTGGTGACAACAAATTTGGCTTGACTAATGAGAGAAATAAATTCTAAAGGACCAGCGTCATCAATTATTTCGAAGTTCTTTAAGTTTCCTGTCGTTTTGGGGCGATCGAGAAATATGATTTTCATGTTGTTTAATTTTTGTTGAACCTTATTCAATATATCATTAACATAGGGATATGGGTCGTATGCATACTTTAGAATATATGCTAGAATAAACGATTCGTTATTTTTATTGTAGATGCTATCACTTATCAGTTTTAAGTAATCTGTTTTATCAAGTAGCAAGGTAGGATCACAGACTACAGAAGCATTCTCTCTAATTAGTTCTTTTACTACGCTTACACCGCTTTGCTCTCTTACTGATATGGCAGCAAATTGCTTTAAGTATTTCGCATATAAATCCTTAAATTTATCGGGGATTGTATCGGTTGCAAAACTTGATGAATATGATATTTTTTTTGCATTTTGAGGAGCAAAAGACAGAAAAAAACTGACATCATCATTGATGTTAATAGGATTCCAAATTTGGTCGCTACCAGCAACGAAAACATTAAAGTTTAAGTTGGCATCTGACAATTCTTGTGGTGAATGGTAACATTGTGGTGTAAGGTTGTAGTATTTTTTATAGAAATGCTTAAAACGGTCTCTTTTCTTCTTATTTGAGAAACCGGTGTATATCTCTTTAATAAAATTTCTAAGCACCGACTTTAGTGTTACTTTAGGAGGAGTTGGGAACTGATAATCAATTATAGTCCCATTAACACCGATGTTGTTTAATTTTTGCAATAGAGCATACGATTGAAGCGCTGAACCAAAATTCAGTACTTTGTGCATTGTTATAATTCCGACCGTTGTCTTTCTCATTTCTTTTGTTTGGTTTATAGTTTATTGATAACTCTTGAAAACAGATCAATCCATTTAAGTTTCAGCGGTGAAGATAGAGCCTTGGAGACAAATTTGTGACTGCGTGGGCGCTTGGGAGCATCTCTCATTTGACCTCCTAATACGATGTCAATTTCTTCTTTTTCAAGTTGAACGTTAGATAATGAGGGTAGAAGCTCTTTCCCTTTTTGGGTTAGAGATAACACAGCACTGACCCCTTCGTTGTTGTTTGCGAATTTGTTGCCCCATAAATCTCCTATTCGAATATCAGCCGAAGAGTTGAGTAATTTGTATTTACAATTATCATAACAGGCTTTATTCAAACATGCGTGACCAAAAAACAATCGGTAAAATAAGTCACCATTCGATTTTTTAGAGTTATAGCATTTTATCATCTCTTTGCTATTATATTTCAGCTCAATTACCCATGAGTCGTGCCATCCCGTTTTTTTGTTTCTCCATGATGCCGTTAGCGGTGTGCCATACTTCTGTTTAAATTCTTCAATATATTTATCCCAAACCAACTTAGATGGAGTACCATGGCAAAAGAAATCAACTAAAATAAAATTGTCTTCTGCTTTCTTGAGTTGGATGAGTCTTCGCAACGAATCTATTTGGCATGGTGTCCCGATGACTAAGTGTTTTTGCTTAAAATCGATTTCCTTAAAACCGTTTAATGTATAGCTTTGTATGTATTTTGACCCAATTGAGTCTGTTAATTCTTCAATTGTATGTGCGATATAGTGCTCTGCTTTTTGCTCCTCTCCGTTATAGCGAACTGCACATACATTATATCCTGCATCAATAGCTTGTTTACTTATTTCGTATGCTATTCCACCCGATGAACACCTATGTCTTATGTCATCATCTAAGCTCCAAGCTGCATATGCTTCTTTTTTACTGTCGTTTTTGCTTTGCATGTGTTGTGTATAATTGAACGCACATGCTTTTACGCAAACTTCACAATCAGTACATTTGTTTGTGTCTATAATCGTGGGACGATAAAAACCTTGTTTATCTTGTATCATATTGATTATGTGTCGAGGACATGAAATAGCACAAACTCCGCAACCATAACAGGAGTCTTCGAATTTTAATACGTTCATATACGTTATTTAATTATACATATATCTTCCTTGTTAATTGAACCTGTGGAAAATAATATGATGACAACTTCATTTTATTTTAAGGCCTCGTTAAGAAATTCTTCTAATCCGTTGTATTTGGCCTTGTGGTTATCTAACCAATAATTATAAGCGTCTCCTAATTGTCTTTTGATAGGGATTTCAGTGTATTGCGCTATGTTATGGGCATCAACAAATAGAGGGAACTCTTCCCAAAAATCGGAAGCAACAGGCATTCTTCCGTATACTTTTTTGATACTTTGGGCATATTCGATAGCCTCTTTTTCGTATACTTCCAATCGTTTATGGTAATAGTCATCCATACCGCAAATGACTTTGGCTGGGACACCTCCTGCTATACAATTTGCAGGAATACTTTTAGTGACAACCGAACCGGCTGCAATAAATGTGTTGTCTCCAATAGTCACTCCTTTTAATATTGTACAATTCACGCCAAAACACACATTGTTACCAATGGTTACTTTTCCGGAAGATGGAATAAAATCTTTGTACTTGTGCAAAAATATAGCAGATACATAATCATGTGTAAACAATTTGAAATTGTTGTTCAGTTGGACGTTATTACCAATCTGAATTAGGGAAGGTCTGGTTGTGTCTATGTTGATTGTTTTACAACCACTGTGAAGAATTAAATTTTCCCCAATAGCACATCCTAGACTTCTAAGATATTTTATATATGCTTGTGACGATCTTTTGCTTTGCCTGCGCTTTATTATATTTATTATTCTTTTAATCATTTCTTTTCTTTACTTTTTTTGTTATTGTAATAAGGTGCTGTTTGAAGTATTGATATGTTTTGTCTGATGTCAATTCGCAAATGGCAATAAATACTACGATAAAGCACACTGCCCAGATGCATGTAGATATGATAATGTCCAAATTAGTCAATCGTACGACTATACCACTAATCACTAAAGACAAAGCCGGTTTCCATGCAATTTTCAGCCATATTTTTATCTGTTTTGATAGCGTAAATTCGATGGTGCGTCCACAATAGTGCATATAAAATAGCGCACCGATAAAGTTGGCTATTATTTGACCGATAATAATCCAAGTAATGGAGAATGGGGCACTGACAATAAGAGCTATGATGATGAGAGCGTTTTGTACAATGCTTAGGTTGCGATAAATATCCGACCTGCTTTGCATTTTCACGATGTTGTTGTTTATTGTAACTAATGGGAATGTGAGTGCAATAATCATAAATAAATGAAATAGAGGCACAGAAGGCATCCACTTGTTTCCTAAGAGAATATAAAAAACAGCTTCTCCGATTCCGATCAAAACTGCTACTAACAACGTTTGTATAAAATTGAACCGCTTAAATAGCTCGACATACATGTTGTATCTTTTATTTGCATCTTTTTCTTTCGCTATAATAGGATAGCTTGTTGACAGCATCACTCCATTTATCCCCTTTGTGGGGACAATCTGCATTTTATGAGCTTGGTTGTAATAACCCAAACTGGTTGCTGAATAATACTTGCCGATAATAATGGAGTAGGCGTTTGTCCCTATGGTGGTGATAATGTATGAAAAAAGCAAATTGGAGCTAAAGGCAAACATTTCCTTGAATCGAATTCGATCAAAGCAGAAATATGGTTGCCAATGCCCAATAGTAAGGAGAAAAAACAAATTGAATACCGCAATAACCAATGGTTGTATAGCTAATGCCCAATATCCCATTCCGCAAAGAGCCATAGTGTATGTGACCATGATTGATCCTACCGAGCATAATAGATTGATTGTCGTGTTTGTTTTGAATCGCAGTTCTTTGGTTAGGCGTACGAAGCCGGTCATTGTTAAGGATTTCAGAACAATGGAAAAGGCTAATACTCGGGCTACGAGAACCAGGCGTGGCTCGTTGTAAAAATCTGCTATAAGAGGCGAACATAAGAAGATAATAAGATACATGAGACTGCCTATACAAATGTTGTATGTAGCGACTGTACCAAAATCCTTGTTATCGCTATCACGTTCTTTTATAAGATAATCATTAAAACCAGCCGAGGTAAAACTTAGAGCTAACTGTGTGATAATTGCCAACATAGCAACTAACCCATAATCGTCAGGACACAGAATGCGGGCAATAAGGATATTCCCTATAAACCCAAGAATCTCTACACCAAATGTTCCGACACTCGACCATATATAATATTTGATATTGGACATCTTAATTTGCTAATCTGCTTTTTAGTATTTTTGCAGGAACACCCCCTACAACAGAGTAAGGGGGTACGTCCTTATTAACCACCGCACCGGCTGCAACAACAGAACCTTTCCCTATAGTGACTCCATCTAAAATGGAAGAATTTGTTGCAATCCACACGTCATCTTCGATAACTATACCTTTAGAGGTACTACCTTGTGACTTTATTGTTTTATTTGGATCTGCGAAAACGTGATTCGCACCTATTATTACCACATTGGGAGCAATTGACACATTGGCTCCTATTTTAACCTGAAAGAGAATGTTGGTATTTCTATTAATAGTGGTATTATCACCAATTGAAATAGAAAACATATTGGCTCTAATCAAAACATTTTCATGAATAAAAACATTATTTCCAATTTTCACCCTTCCTCTTATCTCGGAGTTATCCATCAAGTGGCAACCTTTTCCAATTGAATTTAATTTTAGTCCAGAGATTGAAGCGTTCTTACCTATATAGAAGTATTTGAATGATCCAAATACGAGAAAAAGAATATATGTAACTCTTCAACTCATAAAAAAATCTATTTATTCTATTTAATACTCTTACTATATTATGTTATGGTTCATAATCTATATTTAATTTTTCATAATCTACCATCAACCAAATCCTTCGTCATAAATCCTTTTACGTCATATATCACATGGCGTTCTTTCAGTAAACTGTCTATGTTAAGTTCACTGAATTCGTTATGTGCCACAGCCATGATGGCAGAGTCGAATTTGGCAGTTGGTAACTCGTTTACGATGTCAATGCCGTATTCGCATTTGGCGATGTCAGGATTTGCCCACGGATCATACACAGTAATATTTACGTTGTACTCTTGTAGTGTTCGGTAAATATCAATAACCTTGGTATTTCTAACATCCGGGCAATTTTCTTTGAAGGTGAAACCTAAAAGCAAGATGTTAGAATTCAAGACTTGTATTCCTTTTTTCAGCATGAGCTTCACTACTTCGTTGGCAACGTATTCTCCCATACCATCATTCATGCGACGACCGGCTAAGATGATTTCCGGGTTGTAGCCGTGACGTTGTGCACATTGTGCCAAATAGTAAGGATCTATGCCAATACAGTGTCCTCCTACCAATCCCGGTTTGAATGGTAAGAAATTCCATTTTGTGGATGCTGCTTCCAATACATCGTGTGTATCAATACCCATTTTGGCAAATATCTTCGATAATTCGTTTACAAAAGCGATGTTGATATCCCGTTGTGAGTTTTCGATGACTTTGGCAGCTTCTGCCACTTTCATGGTTGGAGCTAAATGCGTTCCGGCTGTAATAACCGAGGCATATATTTCATTTACTATGCGACCAATCTCTGGGGTAGAGCCTGAGGTGACTTTCTTTATTTTTTCTACGGTGTGAAGTTTATCTCCAGGGTTGATACGTTCAGGACTATAACCGGCGAAGAAATCTACATTGAATTTCAGTCCTGATACCTTTTCTACAACCGGGATACATTCATCTTCGGTCACTCCGGGATATACGGTCGATTCGTAAACAACAATATCTCCTTTAGAAATAACCTTACCGACGGTTGTGCTGGCACCGTAAAGAGGTGTAAGATCAGGGGTATTGTTTTCGTCTACCGGTGTCGGTACGGCGACCACATAAAAATTGCAGTCTCTGATGTCTTCAATGTTGGCAGTACATCTAAATCCGTTTGCAATAGCTGACTGTAAGAGTTCGTCAGACACTTCAAGAGTCGCATCGTGTCCTGCCATCAGTGCTTCGACACGTTTTGGATTCATGTCGAATCCTATGGTCTTATATTTAGTTGAAAACAGACGGGCCAAGGGTAAACCTACATAACCAAGTCCGATTACACAAATCTTTGTTTCCATATTGTTTGTTTTTTTGACGTCGTTTTATAAATTTGCTTTGTACCATTCTATTGCGGCAGCAATACCACGTTCGAAACTCCAATCGGGATTATACCCTAATAGCTGCTTTGCTTTGCTGATATCGGCATTGGAATGTTTGATGTCGCCGGGTCTGTCTTGACCGAATTCCGGTTCTGCTTCTATACCTAATGATTTAGTCAATCCATAATAGATATCAATCAAGAATTCACGACCTCCATAGGCAATGTTAAATGCTTGTCCCGCTGCAGAAGAAGGGGCTAAACATGCTTTCAGGTTGGCTTCTATTACATTTTCTATATAGGTGAAATCGCGACTTTGCTTTCCATCTCCGTTGATTTTGCATTTTTCTCCATGTAGCAACTGCTTTATGAACTTGGGAATAACCGCAGCATATGCACCATTTGGGTCTTGACGGCGTCCGAAAACATTGAAGTATCTCATTCCATAGGTGTCAAGTCCATAGTGTTTGGTGTATTGTTTAGCCCATTCTTCATCGCATCGTTTGGATACAGCATATGGGGAGAGCAGATTACCTTCTATTCCTTCCTTTTTAGGAAGATTGGGCTCGTCGCCATATACAGAACTCGAAGACGCATATACAAATTTCTTCACGTGATTTTGTCGTGCGGCTTCAAGCATATTTAATGTCCCTTCAATATTATTTAAGGAATAAAAAAGGGGCATTTCTATGGAGCGAGGCACACTGCCCCAAGCTGCTTGATGGAGTACATAGTCCACATCTTTACATGCTTTTATGCATGTGTCAAGATCCTTTACATCTCCTTTGACAAACTCATAGTTAGGATTGTTTATAAACAAATCTATATTAGATTGTTTTCCAGTACTCAAATCATCCAAACAACGAACCTTATAACCAAGATTCAGAATTGCTTCACATAGGTTAGAACCGATAAAACCGGCTCCTCCAGTAACGAGAAACATTGAGTTTTGTGGGAATGTGATATTTTTATAAGACATATATTTTATCTTTATACTATCTACTTTTCTTCTTTACTTCTTAAATATCCCGCAGAAGTCCAGTATCACTTTGTCTTCGCGCCAGGGGAGTTCTTTGAAGGAGGTATGGGCGGTGAGGAAAACCACGATATCCGCCTTCTCATAGGCTTCCCGATAATCGGTCAATTTGAACACATTGTGTTCTTTCACATTAGGTTCTACGACAAGGATATCGGCATTGTTACAGCTTTGCATCACCTTAGTCGTGATGTATTTCGCCGGCGACTCTCGCAAATCGTCGATATTGGGCTTAAAAGCCAGTCCCATCATCGCCACACAGGGTTTCCGGTGATGTTCCAACTCAAAACGTAGCATGGTGTTTTGCACCTTCTCCGCACACCAAAAGGCCTTATAGTTATTGATTTCACGCGCTCTTGCGATCAATTGGGACTCGACCGGAAAATCGGCGGTAATGAAATAGGGATCGACCGCAATACAATGCCCTCCAACACCACAGCCGGGTTGCAGGATATTGACCCGCGGATGTTTGTTCGCCAAATTGATCAATTCCCAAACATTGATGCCCGCCTTGTCACAAATCAACGATAACTCATTTGCGAATGCGATCTGTACATCACGCGAGGAGTTTTCTGTCAATTTACACATCTCAGCGGTCTTACAATTGGTCCGATGCAAGGTGCCCTGCACGAACTGGCTATAGAATTCGATGGCCTTGTCGGTTGAAGCCTCATCCATACCTCCGATCACCCGGTCGTTGTGAACCAATTCATAGATGACGTTTCCCGGCAGGACCCGCTCCGGACAATAGGCGATGTATATTTTACCTTTCAACTCCGGCCGCTCATGAAAGATCAGCGCTGCCATTTTATCGGTTGTTCCAACGGGTGAGGTAGATTCAATCACATAAAGGTCGCCCGCCTTCAAATGGGGCAATACCGACCGGGTTGCCGCCTCCACATAAGAGATATCCGGTTCATGATTCCCCTTAAATGGGGTGGGTACCACCATAAAGTAGGCATCGCTTACTTCCGGTTTTGCGGAGGCCTTCAAGGCTCCCGAACTAACCACCTCCCGCAACAGCTCTTCCATCCCCGGCTCAATAATGTGCAAACAACCTTGATTGGTCATCTCCACCACTTTCGGATTAATATCGACTCCTGTTACTTGAACGCCATGCCGAGCGGCAATAATTGCGGTTGGAAGACCAATATAGCCCAACCCCATAAAACATGCTTTTTTCATCTTGTATGTTAAATTAGTTTGTTAAGTAAAGACCGCACACATTGCAAACATCATAACCGGGATTCGATCGGTATATACTATATCGGCGGTTTGTCGACCGACAGAAAGCCTGTTGACACCCAGACGGTAGCACAGTACATAGACCTACAAAAAACGCTGGAAAGGTTGCATAGGAAATATCCAAAAGCACTGATTGTGAGACACCAAGACTTGGTTCCCCGGAAAGATTGCCCGTGCTTCTATGTCGTAAATGAATATGCTTTATAACTTGAGTTTCAATCAAACTTAAATCAGCTTACAGACGGCTCGTTCTGCCAGGTGATCAGTACTTTTGAATAATCTGGCAGAAATCGAGCTGTTTCTGTATATTCCCTGTAACGCTCGTACAGATGAACTTTTGAAATATATCATAACTATGAATGTCTGTCCCGATATAAGCAACAGTCTTATTGCTTAACAGCATCATGGCCTTTTTCTTAATCCGGTCACCATACATACCCATTATTGACGGGAGATTGAGCTGAAACTTCACTCCCATATCTTTCAGTTGCCGGTAATCTTCTTTCTCCATATAATTGTACCGCTCCGGATGGGCAAGAACCGGATAGTAACCTTTGGCCTTGATGCGGAGCAGGATATTGTTCAATCCCATGGGAGGATTGAAATAGGAGGTCTCTACCAGCAGATGCTTCCCGTCGCTCCCTAATGGAAGCAGGTCGTTCTTTCCCAACCGTTCCTCGAAAAGATTGTCGAGCATGTTTTCGGCGGCAAGATGCAGAATTACCGGACCGGTGTAAACGGCTTGCAGTTCCGCGAAACGCTCCCGGAGGTGAGCCGTGGTATTGGGGATTTCTTCCATGATGTGGGGAGTGAGCCAAACTTCCCGAATACCTAACCGCTCGTATTCCGCAAGGATTTGCAGGGCTTCTTCCACCGTCTGTACCCCATCATCTACACCGGGCAGGATATGGCTGTGCCAGTCTGTGAATCCTTGCAAGATGCCGCTTTCCTGCAAGGAGTATCTTTTTTTGAAGGGCCACATCGCCTTACTTTTTATCTGTATCGTACGGATAACCGTAACCATAGCCATAATGGTAACCATAGCGATAACCGTACTTGTAACTCCCACTATTCACTTCCGTACCATTGAGCACCAGTGCCATATTTTTGAATTTCTTTTCCTTGTAAAAAAATTCCAGTTCGTTCAGCATGGAACGTTCCAACAAACCGGTACGAACAACAAACAGCATTCGATCCGCTTGCGACTCTATAATTTGCGTGTCGGCCACTAATTCCACCGGTGGACAGTCTATCAGAATGTAATCAAATTCTTTGCGGAAACTATTTATCACTGTGACGAATCGTTCCGTTGCAAGCAATTCTGTCGGGTTGGGAGGGATGGTACCTGTCGGCAGAATGAACAGGTTCGCATAATCCGGAACCGGCCGGATGATTTCATCCAATTGTCCCAACCGCTCTCCTAAATAATCACTCAAACCTTTTTTCGGTGAACCGACATAGGCTGACGTACTTCCATGCCGCAAGTCTCCGTCAATAACCAGTATCCGTTTTCCTTTAATGGCCAGGCTGGCTGCAAAGTTCATTGTCAGGAACGTCTTTCCACTACCGGGATTGAACGAACTCACCACCAATACTTGTGAGTGTTTTTTCTCGCCTGTCATAAACTCCACGTTAGTTCGCAGGACACGGAAGGCCTCGTTGATCAGGTCACGCTTACCTTCCTTGACAAGTATAGAATTCTTTTCTTTCACTTTTTTCGCCAAAATTCCTCGACGGGACTTCTGTTCACACAAAGGAATCTCTCCGGCAAAAGGCAGGGAGAGATTTTCCAGATCTTTTCGCCCCCGAATCTTCGTGTTCATGTTCTCCCGCATGAAGATAATCACGGCTGGGATCAATAATCCTAGAGCAAGAGCCACCAGCAAGATATTGCGGCGTACCGGTGCCGTGGGTACCATACTGCCCGTGGGTGGGGTAATGACACGGGTGTTGTAGGCGGTAAACGCTTGAGACAATTCATTTTCCTCTCGTTTTTGCAATAAAAAGAGATAAAGCGCCTCCTTCACTTTCTGCTGACGTTCCACGGAAAGAAGATACTTGGCTTGTGTCGGGTTGGCCGCAATGCGCCCAGCTGTCTGCTGTTCGCTGCGTTGCAAGTCCCGAATCCTGGTATTTAGCGTCACTTCCAAATTATTGATGGATGAAATGATAGCTTCCCGGATAGTTGCCAATGACTGGTCAATATCCATAACCAAAGGATTTTGCTCGCTACTGTTCGCCACCAGATTGTTCCGTTGTAATTGAAGCGTATTGTATTCGGATATCTGTTTTTCAATTCCGACATTTTCCAAACCGGAATTGGCAGGGAGCAACTGGTTTTGCCCGGCCGTAGTGGCCAGATAGTTACGGATATATCTTACCAAGGAAAGTTGGGTGTTCAACGCAAGGATTTGAGAGCTAATCTGGCTGCTTTGTGTCATATACAGGTTAGAAGCCGCTTGTACGTCAGGCAGAAGATGCTCGCTTTTGTAAGAGGATATATTTTCGTCCACATTACCCAGTTCACCTTCTATTACCGCCAACCGGTCACTGATGAAAAGACTGGTACTGACAGCGACCTGATTTTTATCCTTCACCCAGTTTTCATTATAAACGGCGATCACCGTATTTAGAATATCTTCCGCGCGGGCCGGGGACACGTCCCTATAGCTTAAACTCAATACCGTTGACTCCTCGTCGTTCAAAGCAACGGAAAGGCGGGAAGAGCAGGTCCTGACCGCTCCATACAACCCGGAACGGACTACACGCACTTTATACTCCGTTCCACGAACATAACCGGACGTCGTCTCTAAGGTAACCTTGCCAAGCGGGGTATTCAACGTGCCGGGAAATTTTCCTGTAACAGGCTTGACCTCCTTAAGCGACTCACCTCTCAATACAAAATCAGAAAGTTGCACACGTCCGTCTTTATAGACATTTACCGTGAATCCGGCAGACTCATTCTCCTGAAGCCCGGTAATGTTCGCCTGAAAAGGCAGTGCCATTCCATAAAGCAACCGGTCATGAAAACGTCCCGGAGCATAATAGCTCATGTCCAGATGGAGACGTTTCACCACTTCCGTCATGACGGCAGGAGACTGCAAAGCGATCAGCTCATTATTGACGTTCGTCGTCGAACGGAACAGACCGAAATTATCAAAGCCTTCAATATCGGACGAGATGGATCGTCCCCGATATTCCCGTTTGACCAGAAGTGCCGCTGTACGGGTATAAACCGGAGGTGTTTTTAGCAAATAATAATAGCCGATTCCAAATGCTACGAGCAAGGAAAGGACGAACCATTTCCATTTGGCGGCACAGAGATAGAGCAGGTCCTGTATGCGTAGGCAATCATCAGCCTGTCCCGGTTTTGTATTGTTTTGTATTGTCATGGTCTATTTTGTTAAACGAAATTATTAAATTATTTTACAATAAGAACCGCAATGCTGGTCAACAATGAAGCGAGAGAGATCCAGAAAGAGGTACTTCGCACATTATTCCCATTCACAGTGGACTGACGGGCTTTTGTACTGTTCGGCTCCACATACACCACATCGTTCTGTTGCAGGTGATAGGCTGGAGATGTATAAATATGTTCCCCGGAAGTCAGATTAACTCCATATACCCGTTGTGTATTGCCCTCCTGACGTAACACGAGCACTTTTTCCCGGTTCCCGTAAATGGTCAGGTCTCCGGCCATGCTCAGCGCATCGAGAATCGTTAACCGGTCGCGATCGATGTTGAACCGTCCGGGAGCGTTTACTTCCCCCATGACGGAAAAACAAAGATTCATAAACTCTACAGTTACAACCGGGTCTTTCACTAAATTCTTGGATACCAACTCATCCTTTATGTAGGAGGCGATTTCAACACGTTTCATTCCTGCCACATGAATTTTTCCAAGTACGGGAAAATCAATGTTTCCTTGATCGTCCACAGTATATCCAGAAACACCTTGACTAGTACCGACAGAGCCTCGTAAAGAAGATTGTCCCAATTGTCTGGATACGTAAGGAAGATTGAAAAGGTCTGTCAGTTGCGGATCACGACTGTTCACGATGATGGAAATCTTGTCTTCCGGACGGACCCTGATTTCCAAGGAGTCCGCGACCGTCACCTCGCTTTCTCCAGGATGAAGATCTTGGAAATAAACGATATTTTTGGATGTTGAGCAGGAACTCAATAAACAAGCCCCTGAAAGGAACAAGAACATGAACTTTATCAATATTTTCATGCGGAATATATTTATTTATAGATTTGATAATTTCTTTCTAGTATGCAAACGGATAGCGTAATTGATGCATAATTGCATTGACGTCCATAAAACGATATCTATAATGAGTAACCAAACCGTCCCGACCTTTCCTGTCAGTATCCAGTTAAGTCCGATAAAAGACAAGGATACACATAAGATGGTCACCATGACGGCACGAACGCGCATTCCGGTACGAAGCAGTTTATGATGAAAATGGTTCTGGTCCGGCAAGAACGGGTTCTTCTTTTCACGCAAACGGTGTACGACCACACGGACCACATCGAACAGAGGCACTATCAAAGTGGAAAAAGCCAGAATCATGTCCGTATTCACTCTCTCCCCGTTTTTCGTATCTGCCATACTCAGGTGAATGACCAGCAAACTGATAATATAACCTAAAGTCAGGCTTCCCGCGTCCCCCATGAAGAGCTTATGCCCCCGTTGTGCATTGCCGAAAACATTATAAAACCAGAATGGTACCAACACTCCAAATGTCGTAAATGCGAGCAAAGAGTAAATGTATTCTTCTCGTATGGCACAAACCATACCCAATACAGCTAACGTAATGCAACATAATCCGGAGGCCAGACCATCGATACCGTCTATCAAATTTATCGCGTTGGTAATGTATACCACAACAAACAGGGTAAGGGGAATCCCCACAAAAATCGGGATCTCATAAATCCCGAACAATCCTCCGAGAGAATTGATCCATTCTCCCGGATAGACAAGCAACAAACCGCTTAGAATTTGCACCAAAAATTTATGGCGATAGCTTAAGCTGATTAAATCATCCGTTATACCAACCAAATAAAGCATCATGCTCCCCACGGCAAAAAAAAGGAACTCGCAAAGGACTTGATTTGCATCTAGATTTTCAAGCGGGAAGCCTAAATGATAGCGTATTCCCATGATCAAACAGAGGGAAATCAATATGACTGGGAAAAAAGACAAGCCCCCCAGACGCGGGACAGGCAGAGTGTGTACCTTCCGCTTGTCCGGCTCATCAAACAAACGCTTCTTATAGGATATCAACAGGATTTTGGGGATGACAATCATTCCGAGAGTAACGGCGACCATGCACCCCCCCAATATGAAACAGAGAAAATAGTTCATACGTAAAAGTGTTTAGTATTTCAAATCATGTTTATGGCATTTTTACTAGAAAACATTTCGGTATGTAGGAAGTAGCCACAGCGCAGACACCTTCAATGGCAACAACCAGGCGGCTGTTTTTCCGTATACGGCAAATATACCCTTCCGCACCTTTGAATTTCCCGTCAATCACCTTTACATGTTCCCCACAATGGAATTTAGGTTCATCCGCACCGAAATATTCCATACCTTGCTCTCCGGACGAGGAAACCAACATAAAAATATTCATTTCACGTTCAGGAATGGCAAGGGGCCTCTTTCTCCCGTCCTTGTTTCTTGTATACAAAATCACTTTGTCTTTGAATCGCTCCTGTACATTCACAGCCTCTAATATTGTAGATTGAAAGAACATCAGTGAATTGATAACAGGTTTACGGACAATTTTTTTTATTCCATTCCGGACAATCAATACCTCTTCACAAGGTATATAAGATTTTATTTGTTCTTTTCTCAAGGATTCCTCTATCTCAAAAACTTTGTTATAAAATACTTTTAGAGCGAACCAATGTTTGGTGTTACATGTTAGGGAGTTCAATGAGTGCTATGTTTATTTTAGTTTTAACAAAAAGGGCATACCTTCCATTCCTGCACTTTTACTTTGGATTTTAAAATAAAAGAAGTGCAGCAATCAAGGTTAATCCGCATATTTTCAATATGAAAATTCGGATCCCGGACCATTCCTGACTACAGTGAATGGAAGACCGTAACCCTGTATTTTTTACGTTTCTACGTAAGAGATGGAGATGCTATTCTTTTGCTTGATAAACAGACTAATAAACCGAACAAAAAAATATTTTTTGCTCGGTTTAATCGGTTTGTAACTCGAATATATACCCAAGCAAACAATAAGAATAAGATCCTTTCATTTTACAAATGAGTCAGGATGTTATTTAGAATTATACTAAATTATCTTATAACATACTGATAATCAATAATATATACTGATGGGGGGTAAAATTAAGATTTAAATTGTTCTTATTATTTTTCCATTTTACTTATAATGCTTATATTTGCATTGTATTTCTATGTTTCTTACGTAGAAACCATAAAATTCAACTTCTTCAAAATTCGATTATTAGCATTGTCTATTATCGTGTTATCCAAAGAATCCAGATAGATAAGGGTTGTCCTCTCAGAGGCGTGCCCCATTCCTGCACTAATGACCGAAAGTGGTACGTTATGGTTACGTGCTGCGGTAGCCCAGCTGTGGCGCGCAAGATATGAGGAAAGAGGTAACTTTTCACCAATCTGTTTTCCCAGCAGTTTCAGCTTTTGATTATGGTAATTCAGCCCGTTCTGATATTGCCGATAAGCCTTTTCTGGATCTTCAGAAGTAATGATAGGAAAAACATAAGGGCTTTCCCATGTATCTGACATATAGCGTTCCAATATCATTTCCATGCAGGGTTCTATACGCAATGCCAAGAGTTGTCCGGTTTTGTGACGGCAATAAGTAATCATCCCTCCCGTTACATCAGTCTTTTTCAAGTAAGCCATATCAACAAATGCCATGCCACGGGCAGAATAACTGAAAATAAACATGTCCCGTGAAAGAGCCAGTGCAGATGAGCCGGACAGATCGAGCTGTTGCAGTTTCAAGATGGTATCCTCTTTTATGGCACGTTTCGCTGTCTTTGCGATACCAGTGTATACTTCACTGAAAGGAAAAGTCTGTACAACAAGTTTTTCCTTCACAGCCTTATTATAAGTAGCTCGTAAAATTCTCATATAGAATGAGCTGCTGTTCTTTTTCACCTTTCTTTTTCCCAGCCATTTCTCATACAGGCAAAGCAATTCGGAATCCAGCATGGAAAGGGGGATGTCAATATCATCCAAAAAAGAGGAGAAGCTGTTCAGAGCACGCTGATAATTATGCGCAGTACCGAATTGACCTGCATCTAAAAGAATGGAAACTTCTCTTTTCAAATAACCCAACATGCCTGTTTCTAATTTTCCAGAATGAAATTTTCCGATCACTTCAGACAGGGTATATTCCCTTCCACTACCATCCAGTTCACGTATGATTTCCCTCACCATTTCCAAATCTCTTTCTATCTGTCTCTTGTAGGTTGAAACCGTATTTTCATTACCGGTAACGACAATCGGTTCACGTTCTTTCTCATTCCACCAATGAGGAAATATCCGCATGTCGGTGGTTATCTGCCTGTTCTCCTGTCTATGGCAGAGCTGGTAGCAAATGGTGCCTGCTTTTCCTTTTACTTTTGAGGGACGAAATTTTACTTTTATTGTTGCCATACTTTTTTCGTTTAAAAATTAATAACCAGTCTCATAATACAAACTATGACCTATTAATGTTGCGGGTAAAGTGGATAAATAGCCTTGTTCTTACAATTACATCTAAATCCACCAAAATGAGGAAATTGGGCATTTTCTCATATGATGTGATTAAGAAAAACTTCATACCCCTGCAAATCATCATATTCAATATATTATGGACTGTCCGACTCTGGAGGTAAAGGCTGGGACGGTTTGGCGGCGTAAACGCCGTTAAACCGTCCTGTTTTCGTTAAACGAAAACACAACTTGCTGTCCGCAGGAGCGGACCACGTTTCTACAATAATTATTGTGTATCAGCTCATTATATGGCTGTTTCTTTGTGATTTGCGGGACATTTCCATCGGATATTTGCCGGCTTCTCTCCCCATAAAAGGATGGATATCTCTCCATAGTCATGTGACTTACGCCCATAATTCGGGAATAAGGAGGCGCATATACGGGAAATCTGCCCTTTCCATACCCTATTCTCCATTAATGGATTGCTACTTCTACACTTCTGCAAATGGAGAACGGGCATATAGCTGTGTATAACTTATGTTTTTTCTTCATTGTCTCCATTGATGGATTGCCACTTCTACACTTCTACAAATGGAGAACGGACATATAGCCGTGTACGACTTATGGTTTTCCTTCATTGTCTCCATTGATGGATTGCCACTTCTACACTTCTGCAAATGGAGAACGGGCATATAGCTGTGTATGACTTATGGTTTCTTATCATTGTCTCCATTGATGGATTGCTACTTCTACACTTCTACAAATGGAGAACGGGCATGTAACCGTGTACGACTTATTGGTTTCTTATCATTGTCTCCATTAACGGATTGCTACTTCTACACTTCTGCAAATGGAGAATGGGCATGTAACCGTGTACGCCTTATTGGTTTCTTATCATTGTCTCCATTAACGGATTGCTACTTCTACACTTCTGCAAATGGAGAACGGGCATATGGCCGTGTACGCCTTATGGCTTCTTTTCATCGTCTCCATTAACGGATTACTACTTATACACTTCTACAGACCGATAATTTAAGAATCCGTATCAGGACGGATGTGTGCTTCTACACCTGCCCATAAGGATTAAAAAGGACCGGTGGACAAGGAAACGGAATCTCGCCCGCTTCTCCACGCCGCTACGGCAGCGGACCTCTGACGTCACCTTCGCATAGGAATAACCGTCCGAACGCAGCGTCATGTGTATCATGACAATAACCGACTTTGGATGACTATAAATGACAGGTGGTTCCGTCCTGTACTCTTCTTCCTTTATTTTGTATTCCGATACAATACCAGTTGTGTAATTTAATAATTTAAGATTTTAAGATATGGATTCAGAAAAGGAAAAGAACCGGCTTTCCGATATCGTTCTCGAGAGGGTCGGACTCACGGGGAACCTTCTGTCAGATCCTGTTTCTCCAGCCCCGGAACCGGCGATGAGGGTGCCGGGGCATGAAAGGCCGGTGGGGGCAGGTAAAGTGACAGACCCGGAAGAATACAAGAGGAAGTTTCTGGTTCCCGCTCCCAAGACCTCGGAGTGGAAGACCGCATACATTGACGGGAGACTGCACCGCCGGATCGCCATGCTGGTCAGGGCCGCTGGTTGCGGCAGCATCTCCGGTTTTATTATCCGGCTGCTGGAGCTCCATATGGAGGAACACAGGGAGGACATCGCCGCCCTGCTCGGTGAGGTCTACCGTCCCTGGGATGAGAACGGGCAGCCGAAAGGAACGGCCCGCCGATAAAATGTTGTCATTGTTCAAGAAGGCATATCATGACAGGAAAGAACGTAAAAGGCCGGACCGGTCCCGGCGGGATGGACGCGGAGCGCATCCGTGAGATCATGGGGGAAGCGCCAGCCTGTCCCCGGAAGGGACATGGAACGTCCGGTAACGACATTATGTGACCCGCAAGGAAAAACGGCCCCATGCAGCCGTCCGTCTACGGAAAGGAGTACCTGCATGGCATTGCGGGCGTGCAGCGCCGGTCGCTGCATATTCCCGCCGCCCTGCACCGGAAACTGTCCATTCTGGCGGGAGCCTCGAGAAACGGGAAGGTCACGCTGGAGGGATTCATCAACTACCTTGTCTCGCTCCATCTGGAAGAATACAGGGAAACGGTGGACATGATTCTGGAGGAGTCCCTGCCCGGCCGGCCATAAAGGCCCGTTCCCCATGACAGGGGATCTCCCCCGGTGGGAGCATCGTTTTTTTGTTTCTGAAACAATAGTGTTTAACATTTAATGGAAAAAGAAGTATGATGAAAAAAGAAAAAGAGTTGTTGGTTGCCATCGCCAGCCAGAAGGGTGGCGTGGGGAAATCGGTCTTTACGGTACTGCTGGCCAGTGTCCTGCATTACCGCAAAGGTATGCGTGTGGCGGTTGTGGACTGTGACTCCCCGCAGCACAGCATCGCCCTGATGCGTGAGAGGGACATGGAGAGTGTCATGAAAAATGACGACCTGAAGGTAAACCTGTACCGGCAGTACGAGAGAATCCGGAAGCCTGCCTATCCGGTCATCAAAAGCGACCCGGAAAAGGCAATGGAAGACCTGCGGCGTTATATGGACGAAAAAGGGGAGACTTTCGATATCGTGCTCTTCGACCTTCCCGGAACGCTCCGCAGCGAGGGGGTGGTCCATACCGTCTCCGCGATGGACTATATCTTTGTCCCGCTCAAGGCGGACAACATCGTCATGCAGAGTTCCCTGCAGTTTGCCAAGGTGCTGGAGGAGGAGCTGATCGCCAAGGGGAACTGCAACCTGAAAGGGATCCGGCTGTTCTGGAACATGGTGGACAGGCGGGGACGGAAGGACTTGTATGATGCCTGGAACCGGGTCATCCACAGGATGGGGTTGCGGCTGCTGTCCTCACACATCCCGAACACCCTCCGCTACAACAGGGAGGCGGACCCTGTCTGCAAGGGTGTCTTCCGCTCCACGCTGTTCCCGCCCGATCCCCGTCAGGAGAAAGGCTCCGGCCTTCCTGAACTGGTGGAGGAGATATGCCCCGCCATCGGTCTGGAGGAATCGAACACCGACCGGTAGCGGACGATAGGATACAGATACCTTAAATAAGGACTTTTAGCCTAAGATAAAGTAAGCTAATAGCATGATAATAAGGCTCTTATAATTACGACTTCTCCTATAAATGCATTACCTTAGCAGTATAATAATAAAGGAGTTAACAAGTTATGAACGAGCAAATTAGAAGCATTTTAGCACAAGAGACGACAAAGACAAGCAAGATCCGGCAGCTGTTCCTTCTGGGGGTTCCCCGTGCGGAAATCGCGAGGATGGTGACCAACGGCAATTACGGTTTCGTGGTGAACGCCCTGCGCCGGATGAGGGAACGCGAGGGCGGTTTGAACATCCATCCGGCGACAACAGCGTTGGATTACACTTTCAACCGCAAGTTCGGTATCGAGATCGAGGCTTATAACTGCTCCCGTGAACGGCTCGCACGTGAGCTCAGGGAGGCCGGGATAGAGGTTGTGGTGGAAGGTTATAACCATACCACCCGTCCGCATTGGAAGCTCGTGACGGACAGCAGCCTGAACGGTAACGACACATTCGAGCTGGTCAGTCCGATCCTGGTCGGTGAAACCGGCCTGCGGGAACTGGAGAAGGTCTGCTGGGTGCTTGACCTGTGTGACGTGAAAGTGAACGAGAGCTGCGGGCTTCACGTGCATATCGATGCCGCCGGTTTCAGCATGGCAACCTGGCGTAACCTGGCCCTGAGTTACAAACATCTGGAACCGATCATCGACAGGTTCATGCCGGCATCCCGCAGGGACAACCGCTATTGCCGGGGACTGGGTCATGTCTCTGACGAGATGATACGTTCGGCCCGGACGGTGGACGAGCTGAAAGGAAGGATCGGCGACCGCTACCACAAGGTGAACCTCGAGGCCTATTCACGGCACAAGACGGTCGAGTTCCGCCAGCATTCGGGAACGACCAACTTCACAAAAATGCGCAATTGGGTGCTGTTTCTCCACAAATTGGTTACCTTTGCCACGAGGGGGCAAGTGCCTGCGGCCACCGCGCTCCAGGACATCCCTTTCCTGGACAGTGAACAGAAACTCTATTATAAACTAAGGACTAAAAAATTATCAGCATGAGCAAGCATATGTATATTTTGGCGGATGGCGGCAGGATTGCCGCCTCCGACCCTTCCGAGTTTGTACGCCTCCTACGTGAGGGCAGCTGGTTCGACAGCGAATGCACCGACGAGGAGTATATGGTGAATTTCTCCGGGCGGTACAGGGAACTGCACGGGGTGACGGTAAGGACCGACACGCCGGAGCATTTCATGGACGACCTGAAAAAGTACGGTTACATCAAGGGCTGAGAAGCCCGCTCCTTTATTATTGCGATCCCCGCCAGCACACCTTCGGTGTGTACCGGCGGGGATTTTTCTTTTCTCACTGTACCGGATATCCACCATATCCTGCTTTTCAAGGGGGGCTGGTTTCACGACCTCCCTTCCGGAAAGTCTTTTTTTCTTTTCACCGCCCGTTTCGCCATGACAAAAACTGACTATCCATGACAATGCATGACAGGGTATTTGAGGGTGTTCCGCTTGTTATTTCCTTTGTGACATGAAACGGCAGGAAAGCTTGCCGGCAATAACTATAAAAAAGAAATGCACATGAAAAAAGAACCTTTGTTTATCGCATTTGCCAGCCAGAAGGGAGGAGTCGGCAAGACCGCCTTCACCGTGCTCACGGCCGGTATCCTGCGTTACCAGCGGGGATACAACGTTGCTGTGGTGGATTGTGACCCGCCCCAGCACAGTATCGGTCTGATGCGGGACCGTGACCTGGAACGCGTCAAGGAAAACGATTCCCTGAAAATGGCCCTTTACCGCCAGTACAAGCAGAAACCGCAAAAGGCCTATCCGATCATCAAAAGCGAGCCGGAGAACGCGGTGGAGAACTTTTACCGTTATATGAGAGAACAGGAGACAGAGTTCGATATCGTGCTGTTCGATCTGCCCCGCGCATTCCGCTACAAGGGGATAATCCGTACCCTGGCCTTGATGCACTACATTTTCATTCCGCTAAAAGCGGACGATGCCGTGATGCAGAGCACACTGCAGTTTGCCTCTGTAATCCAGGAGGAACTGGTTTCCCATGAGGACTATCCCCTGAAAGGAATCCATCTTTTTTGGAACATGATCGACAAGCGGGAGGACAAAGGGACCTTCGAGGCGTGGAACAAAACCATATGTGACTCAAAACTGCACCTGATGACAACCTGCGTCCCGGAGACCAAACGTTACAATCGGGAAGCAAGCAGCATGCGAGGCGGCATTTTCCGTTCCACCTTGTTGTTACCCGACAATCGGCAGGTAAAAGGTTCGGGACTCATGGAGCTGGTGGATGAGATATGCGGTATCATCGGTCTTGCGGAAAAACAAGGGGAATCCCCCATGACAAACCTTATGTAGACCGGTATGGAGTACGCATTCATTCTTCTGTTCCTGTATGCCTCCTACCTGAGCGTAGAGAAGTACGTCCACACGGGCAGCGTCCTTAAATGGAGGGGAAGACGGCGTCCAGTCTCCGCTCCCCCGGTGAAGGAAGAACCTGTAGAGCCACAGGAGGAAACGTCTGAGGAAGCTGTCATCGGCAGGAGCCGGTACCGGTTTTGGGAGATTCCCCCTCTGGGACTGTT